>ERZ1027089.27-NODE-27-length-88061-cov-21.100709_pt1 | contig 88061 bp, 75 predicted proteins | sample MGYA00519412_ERZ1027089 | MGnify/ENA primary metagenome ERZ1027089 (study PRJEB26926, sample SAMN06164433) | human gut metagenome | biome: ENVO:00009003; feature: ENVO:2100002; material: ENVO:00002003 | host: Homo sapiens | place: USA | collected 2012 ... | reverse complement strand
TTTTGCCTTTGCTATAGGATTTCGTGAGTTGATTGATTTCGAGTTTCATTTTTCCTCCTATACATGACTTAGCTCTGATTTTTATTGTATTATCAATAGTTATTCTTTGAATGGGAATGGCCAATTTAGTCTGCATTTTTTTGAATTATATAACAAAAAAATTGCGATGTCAATAAAACTGTGAAGTTTGACAAAATGTTGTTAAGTTTGGATAAAGCAGAGATATTTTCTGCTCCATTGATGAGAAACTCTCAAAATGTTGATTTAAACTCCAAAGCTAATTGACACATATATTTAAAAGGCTATCTCAAATGCACCCAGAACATCTTGTATTTCCTTTGATCTCTTTATATAATTTATTCTGTAAAAAATCTTACTGGGCTTCACCCAAAATTTTGCAGTTATACTCGGAGGTCATGATGTTTGAATTTAACGACCATATCAACGGATTTATAAATTATTGCCGTTACCACAAGAAGCTAAGTGATAAGACAATTAGTGCTTACTGTATTGATTTGATACAGTTTCGATGCTTTACATCGGAGCTTTCAAAGCAGAGCTTATGGAACTACATAGAGCACTTGAATAAATCTTATAAACCCAAAACAGTTAAACGAAAGCTGGCAACGCTCAAAGCGTTTACTCACTATCTGCTTATTCGGGATATTATCGATTGCAATCCGTTTGATAAAATTGAAACATCAATCAAAGAACCTGTTATACTGCCAAAAACCATTCCTTGCGCTGTCTGATTTTGTTTTCCATATCAGCCGATGGCGGTCAGCTGATAGTCTTTTCTGGGCTGTAAGCGGTGATTGTCTCTGATTGCGTTCCGGAATAAAGTGTAAACTCTGTCTTTAGACGATATGTACCGCTGCCAAGATTATACTTTTTGTTAATTGCGGTTGCTGAATTTGAGTTTACCGTTTTTGTCCAGCTTGCGCCGTCAACGCCGAAGAACAAACCGAAAGCCCAGTGCTTTTCAAGTGTTTGCACAACAACTATTTTCGTTACGCTGGGCAGTCCTGAAGCTTTACTTTCACAGCTTGCTGTTGTTCCGCTGACACTCAATAGAGAAGAAGTATTTGTTGCATACATATAATAAGGCGAAATGCCATAATCCTGTACGCTTGCTGCTTCAGCCGAAGCTGTTACGGCAAAACTGAAAATCATTGTTGCTGCAATAATTGCTGATAACAATTTTTTTGCTGTCATTTTCTTTCACTCCCTTCAATAGATTTTGAAACATCGTTTCATATAATACATCTGAAAAATTTCTCGTTTGTTAGACAGAATTTTTCAAAAAAATATTTTTTGTGAAATCTGCATAGATTTTTCGCTCATATTTAGTTAATATAACTAACACAAAATAGCAAAATTCAATATATTCGACTTGACTTATTATTCGTTTAGTGATATGCTAAATTTATATAAAAATAAAGGATGAATCAGCAATGCTTGGGTTATATCTATCCCTCGTCGAAAGCGAGGAAGAAAAACAGCTTATCGAAGAATTATATAACAACAAGAAGCAGGTAATGTATAATATCGCATTTAAAAACCTGCATAACAGCTCCGATGCTGAAGACGCTGTACATGAGGCTTTTTTGAGGGCAATTAAGAACATTGAAAAAATTTCTCATATTCCATCTAACAAACAGCAGGCTTATCTGAATGTAATAGTTAGAAACGTATCGTTTGATATGTTCAACAAAAAAATCGATAATCTTTCTTTAGACGAAGATACAGAAATATACGATGATGTTATTCTCGAAGATGAAGCGATAGGAAATGTAAATCACGATTTACTGGTTAAGTTTATCCTTTCTTTACCGCAGGGTATGCGTGATGTATTGTATCTGAAATATTTTCTGCTAATGACTAATAAAGAAATCGAGCGGTCACTAAATATCAGTTCATCTGCGCTCAGGAACAGATTGTTCACAGCAAGAAAGAAAATAAAAGATTATATCGAGAATTAGAAAACATCTCGGCAAAAGGAGAAGTACACCATGGAAGAATTATTCAGCTTGATTATCGAAAAGGCATACACATTGGAATTTAAAGAATATGAAAATCCGCCGCGCCATTTCTTTTCTCTGAAGCACCGCAGAAAAATGAAACGGTTATTCGAGAATAAAGGCGTGGATTATTCCGATAATGCTGCAAGACAATCAAAAAAGAAGATACCGGCTGTTGCAATTGCGCTTGCCATAATCGTTTCCTTGCTCGTTCCTGCGGCGGCGGCAGCTTTTTTCATACACGGCTTTGGCTTCAGTAGACAAAGTGACCATACAATTGCATTTTCAACTGATATGGATAATGCGCCGAAAACAATTGAATATGTATATTTACCTGCTTATTTGACTGACGGATTTAGAGTGAAAGACCATACAACAGGAGAACTTACTGCTACAAACGAATATGTAAACGGAGATGATTTTATTTACATAGCTCAATACACAAAGCCGGATTATCTTGCAAATTATAACACAGAAGGGTATGAAATAGAAAAAGCCGAAATAAACGGACATGAAGGCTTTATAGTGGATTTTATCGTGAGCAGAGTCTTCGTTTGGGATAACGGTGATTATATAATTGAAATAAACAGCACGCTGCCCAGTGACGAGATTCTGAAGATAGCAGGGGGTATGGAATAACACATATCTTCTTCGCTTTCAACTTTTCCATCACGCCATCATGCTACACCATCTGCTTTTCCTGTCTATCGAATATTTCGCTTGCCTGTACGTCAATATCCGAGAGGCAGCCGTTAAGCCTTCCGTTTGTCTGCAGATTCATATACAGTACCATTTTAGCAAAAGCTATCGGATATTCAAATGTACAAATATGTGTGTCCCTGCCGGGTCTAGTGACTCGACACGCAATCCGCGTGTGGAAACCCATATGATAATACTTTAGCAGAAGATTTCTTTTCAATACTCAAAACGGAGCGTATCTTCGAGTGAAACTCAAGACTTATGAGGAGGCTCGCCTCCTCATAAGACAGTACATTGATTTCTATAACAACCAGCGTATCCAACTAAAACAAAACTAACTCCGTCTGAAAAACGAAGTCAGTATATTGCTTAAACTTAATATTACGCCATAGGGAGCGTTTTTGTGCTGCCCGTACAAAACGGGGCTGTGCAGTATAAAGGGTTTAGGGGATTTTTTTACTTTGAGATTTATTTGCAAATTATGACAAAAGTAATCTGAATTTATGCAATTTTTACATAGGTTAGGGCGTCAATTTGGGTGTCAATCTTTATTGATATTATCTTATCTTTGATATATATTTGTACAGTTTACTGATGTTCTTGTGCTTGTACTGCTCGTCCAGGTGAGTGTATATCGCAAGCGTCGTTGATATGCCTTTATGTCCCGCCTACACTTTGGCTGTGAGAACGTCAACGCTGGCAAGGTACATCAATGATATAAACGTATGCCGCAACCAGTGAAGTGTAATTCGGGGTAGAGTTACATGTTGCTGAAATACTACGGCAGAGCGTATCCGAGGTGCACGACCTGAACTGGAACGAAAGCGTTCTTGCGGTGCAGCAGCGGCTCGATAAGCTGAGGCGGAACATGGACGAGCTGCTCCGCTGGCTACTATTGCTGAAAGTAGTGCTTCGCCAATGGCAGATATACAAAGGTTCAGCGAGGAAATGAAAGGTTTGTGGGAGTTCATTGAGGGCGAGAAAGCAAAGGTCCCTTCCTCAGAAAAGGACACAGAGCAGATGCGGGCTGCGCTAGAACGGCTGGAGCAGGAGGACTTCTCGCTGATAGAATATGATGATGTCATTGTGCGGCAGATTGTGGAGGAGATTAGGATAGTGGACAAGCAGATGATTAGCATACGGTTTCTTTGCGGGATGGGAGTATGTCAGAATGTGTGAACTAGGGTAGAAACTTTTGAGAGATGGTGTCTGTTTTATAATTTAACACATTTTGTGATTAAATAAACAATGTGTAAAAAAGTATATATTTTGTGTGATTTTTATACTAAATATATTGACATTTAGTATAATTTGTGATAAAATATAATTTATTCTAGCAAATTAGTCGTTTGCGTAAGATAATTGTATATTAGCAAAACTTGAAAAACGAAGCTGAAAATATTTTAAGAGCTTGCAAAGTGTCTAGTTGTTTGAAAATTTCGCAGCATTCTTTTGGGAAATAGATTCATTTTAAAATGTGAATAAAAATGGTAAATTTAGTGCGTGGAGATATTGAATAGCTTTATGATGTCAATATATGTTGATGTTTGGTAAGTCTGATAATAATTAATAGCGTAGGATTTACAAGAAAATATCTTGTGCACTTATTGAATTGGAGGAAACAAAATGGCCAGAAATCACTCGGTTTTCATTACAATCGAAAATCAATTTCAAGATTATGTTGAATGTCTGAAAACAATTGATATGATCAAGGAGCATAGATTAAATGACGCGGTCAAAGGTCGTGTGAAAGTTTTTAAATATAAATCTAATATCATTGTTCCTAATAAACTTGAAGAGCCGCTGGACGGTGATGACATCAATAGTTCTATAACTGTTATTGAGGAGAAAGAATGGTTTAATGAACAAGAACGTTATTTTATGAATTCACATATACATATAAGAGTTCTTTATAGTAACAGTGACTTGAGCGATTATTTGAAAAATCTTCATTATTTATCTTTGTTATTATGCAAACAAAGGCAGCTAATATCTCAAAAAAGACTAAGTGCTTTTTTGGTTCCTCGAACCGAAAGTAAATATCCATTCAGCAACGGCGATAAAACAGACACGGAACTTTATTCAGTAGCATCTACAAGACTTCGCGCTTTTGTCGGAAAAGAAAATCAAGGTGTGATTTATGGTGTCGCACGAAGCGTTACTGCCGATAACAAAAATGTGGTTAAAGCGCTTGATTATAAAAAGATACCATTAGCATCTGACTGTTTCCCAGTGATTTATTTACAGGGAAAGGTATCTTCTGCAGAAAAACTGGTCGAAAAATATTTTTTACTTGAAAGCAGTGATAAAAAGAAAAGTGATTTTAATTCTGACGAAATTATAGAGCTGAATTTATATTCATTATTATTTCATAATGGAGTCATCGACAATTATCTCAAGGAAGTATGCTGCTTGGGAAAAGGACGTCGCTTTGGTATTCCAACAGCAGCAATCCCAAACTGGCATTGGTTGACTATATTTTTGAGGTTTCCGCAGTATGTCTTCGTGATAAGCTCTCAAAAAATGGGATAAAATTACAGAATTTGACTAATAGTTCACAAAATATGATAACTCCCTTTGTTTGTAAAGAAATTGGCAAAATGAATATTTTTACATTTGCACTGTTTGCCTTTTTGTTTTCATTTTCCGAATCAGATTCAATGAAATTGGATAACATTCTCAGAGATTACATTGTTTTAGCAAATGAAATATCAAACGCATTAAATCAGATTATTCAAAATTCACTTCAGCATTCCACCGAAAAAATTTGTATTATCTCATTTTTTAGAAAACGCTTCGTGAACAATGAAGAGCAATTGAAAATTATCATCTCTGACCTGGGAGACAAAACTATTTTAGAGTCTTTTTATAACCAATTGCTTTCTGAGAATAAAATTTTAAAAAGTCTTAACAAAGTCCTTAATATTGATTTTAATGATATTGTAGTTTCGGATGAGAAAATGATAAATTCCATTAATTCAATTGAGCTAAAGCACCTTTTTAATGATTTTACGGATTGCAGCTTGGATAATTTGTATTTGTGGAAGGATTTCAGGCAAAATGATTCTTCTGCACATATAGGATTGGCGTTATTTTCTCAAATCATGGATAGGTGCTGTGCCGATTACCAGGTGGTGTCAAGTAACAGTTATGACTGCAAAACGAAAAATGTCTACTATGTGGGATCGAATGTGCGTGATGAGGCAAGTGAATCTATTCCGGGCACAGAATTCAATATTTCTATTCCTATAAGAAAACTTGCAAGCGCGGCGTCTTTCAGTTTGTCACAGCTTAACAATGGAAAGTATCGCGAAAACTATGACTGTTATGCTGATTTTTTGGATTTTGAGCAGCACCCGATTAAAATACCAGAAAATTTAGCAAATGTAATAGCCGTGTTACTTAAAGAAAGCAGGCAAGCTTTGCAAATGAAGACATTGGATAAGTTTGCTCAACAGTTAATTTTTTCTAGGTTTTGGTTGAATATTTTTAACACATTAGGTGATACTGACCTGTCAAAATTAATTCTTAATTTGGATTTTTGCAAAATCAACTTCAGAAAAGGTTTCCTTGAAAATAGCGATATTCACAGAGAAGTTGTCGTTAAAGGCTTTATGAATGCAATTTGTCTGTTCTCAAGAGAACACAAGGGGAGTAATATATATCTTGCTGTAACACATTTAAACAAAGAGATGATAAACACTTTTCATAATGTCTTGTTATCGCTTTCTATAAAGAATTTCCCGGAAAATCTACAGTTGTTTCTTGCTGAATATGACGATTGTGATTCAACAAATATTCAAACGCATTTAGTAGGATCATCATACGGAGAAACTATACAAAACGCGTTTGTGATTTCAATTGAAAATGGAGCTGAGAGTTTTGAATTGAGTACCTACCTTTACGTCGTACGTCTATGTAAGCCGTTTATGGAACTTGTTGTTTCAGATACAGCTTTAGATCAAATATCTATTGCTCCTTTCACAATGTTTATAACTGACTCTGATGATGAAACAAACGTATTTTTTAAAAACGTTAAAACTATTTCCGAGAATGAATTGATTCGCGGAAATGGATATAAGATATGCAATACTCATACTCGATTAGGAAATAAGGTTCATATCAATTCTTTCTATGAAATGTCTTTTTTATTTTACAGAACCATTATGGCAAACCGTGTTGCATTCGAAATTATACGTGACATGATGAAGGACGGTTCTGATATTAATATAATTAATGACCGTATTCTTTTTTATGGGTATGCTTCATATTCACAGGCAATTCTTACATCGTTGTCAAATATCGTTAAAAGCTACAGAGCAAAAAAAGGCTCTGCGGCAGACATTTATTATGCGGTTTATCAGTATAATCTTCAATCTGAATCCAACGGTGATGAAATACAAGTGTTCTTGAATGATAAAAATATCGGTGATGTTTTCGTTAAAATAATTCAAATTGTTCCAATCAGTTCAACGCTGACAACATTTGAAAAGATGTGGGAAAAATTTACTAAAACAGTAACATTTCCCAATTATAAACTGGTACGAAATTATTCAGTGATTTGGGTTAGAGATGATTTATATGATGAGAGCAAAAAGAGTACCAACATTGTTCCGGACAATGAACAAACTTCGGCGTTAGCTCGCACAGCAATTGAAGATAATTATTATATTCCATACAAAAATAACAGAATTAAAACCAAGTTTTCACAATTGAAGGCTAAAAATTGCGAAGATGTGCATTATATTATTTCAACTCATTCACTTTGGCAGATTCCCGAAAAATGCAGAGACTGCTATCCGGATAATATTATAGACGAAAAGCCGCTTATTGAAACCGATCCTACATCTACTGTTCCAGCTCAACAGATTGCACTTTCTTTAGCTTTTAATTCAAGTGACTGCTATAATGAAGACGAAGATAATCTGCAAAGGTTATTAAAAATCAAAGGCAACGTTTATTATGGTCATTATAAACGTGGAAAAAACCACTTTCAGTTTTACATTGATACAATAAACTATTTTTCAAAAGTTCAAGAAGATGTGAAAATCTGGCTGAATGGCATTGCAGACAATCATAGGAAAAGTGCTGATGTATTTAATTTACCCTATCAAAATGTTATTTTTTCTCCTGAGCATAACACCAATGTTGGATTCAGCCAATACGTCAATGCATATTATTTTAACGGGACTGCGGAAATAATTTCATTAAACGAAGATAAGGAGTTTCGTTCAAATTTTATATGTGAGCATGCGGCATTGAAAAACACAATTGAAAGACTATTCCTTTCTTTGGGGAATATTTCCGATAAAAAATATCTCCCTGTCAAATTCTACTTTGTTGATGATAACATAATTACCGGTACAACATTACACAAAGCGAGCAGTCTACTTCAATCTCTTATTCCCAAAGAATATATACACTTATACTCAACCACTGTATTTGAAAAATGCTTTTTTCTTATCGACAGGTTGTCGGATAGCTCGAAAATATCATATGTTATTCCTACTGACAATTTCATATCTTTTTGCCATATTAATATATCAAACACTAGAAAGCATGGGGATTCTTGTGTAGGATGCAAAATCTATAACCAAGCTAGGAAATTTGTCGCACACAGTGCAACAAATTATATGTCTGACTATTGGAGTGGTAGAGTTTACGATTATGAGCTAAAATCATTTGAAACGCTTCAAACTCAAGGAGACGATAAAAGCTATTATATGTTGTCATTGTCGCATACATTAAAGGAACTTTTTTCATTGAATCAAGCCGGAGATTGTCAGACTTTTTATGTAATGATTACAGAATTTTTCAAATATTTATCTGATAAAAGTTCGAGTACCAATCTCAGATACGGATCATTCTTGGAGCAGCATTCTGTACTTTGGAATTTGGTTCATTTTGAAAAAGAACAGCGAAAATTGATGATTGAATGTTTAATTAAAATAATTAGCAGACCATTTTTCACATTTAATTTTACAATTAAATCTCAGGCAATGCGGTTTATTATCTCCATTTCTGAACGTATTCTTTATCCGAATCATAACAAGCAAAGTTTGGCGGCTGAGGACAGTATTGTTTCCCTTTATTGCGAAAACGATAAGGCTTTACGAGCATTTTTGGAGAAAACCATTTTTGGCGCTTTGACGGATTTACAAAGTACTTATCTGATAAGAAAACGAACAATTAAGGGCGCACTTCAATTTATAAATAACTATACTGATTCTAAGCCATTCTGGAGACAGTATTCAATTTATGTGAAGAAAATAGTCGATGGAAGCGCAGACGAGTCTCGGTGCTTTTGGTTAGAGCATCTTCTTAACACAGGCTTTGAAATAACTGAAAAAAATGTCGAATGCAATGATAAGGGCAGACTTTATGACGTCATAGTTTCTGAATTATCAAATGATAATTTAAAACCCGACACAAAAATGAATTTTCATTCTTTTCTTGAGCAGCTGCTAATTGAGAATGGTCGTATCCTATTTGATAAAGAGGAATATTCATTTAATAAAAAGAAATATTCAAAAATGCCTGCACATCATTCTGACATGGATTATATGGCTGGGGAAAAGTATTATTTTGCCAAAAGGTGGGATAAGTTTATTAAATCAGACTTATTATCGATTTGTAAACAAAATGCAAAAGAACAGCCATCCAATAATAATGATAATCTTCTGTTTGATTATCTTAAAAGAAAGGCAGAAGTATGCCAGAGTCATGTTAATTCGTCGTTCGGAAAAGATATTATCAGAGTACGCTATGACTCTCTTCTTTTGGAAACGCATAAAATGATTTGCAATAAATATCAGATTGAAAAAGAGAATATTCGTATTGCCATTTTGACTTGTTCGGGCGAGAAACAAAATCTTCCGAGAATAAGCGATTTAGATGTCGTATCAGAAGTAATTTACAATAAGAATAAACGTGATAATGGCATTTCCAAGTATATTATCAAGGAAAGAATTGTTAAGGCATTATCAGATGATTCCATTAAATCTTCTCTTATGGAAAACGGATATTATATCTGCGCGTCAGGTGATTGCAGTGATGATGAGTATATTCAATCGCAGAAAGATCAGAATTACACATTGTCAAATCACAGAAAGCCGTATATGATTTTGTATTTTACAATATCCGATAATATGATAGCTGCGAATACAAAGCTTAAGCCCATAATTCCGGTATATCTGTATATAAGCATGATTGATCTAGACGCTAAAGCAAGAAAAGTAATGCCTGCATTTATTGTAAGAGATATACTAATTAATAAGTATGCTCTTAATCAGTTTTTTGTGGCTGATTTTACAAGTGACGTTCTTCAGAGATATGCGCATACTATCGGAACAGAGGCAATTCTCAAGAATGAAAAGGAGATTAGCCATAGCTCTTTGTCAAACGACAGAATTCAGATAGAGCAGATTATGAATATGGGCAATGAGCAATCCGGGTTAGAATGTGTTAATAAATCTCCCATCTCTAAGGAAAAGATGTTGGAATGGTTCACTGCGCGAAATTATTGTAATATGGTTACTGCAAGACTTCACAATAGAGTTATGCGGAATTTCAACAAGGATCTGGGGATGATAATTTCTGAAAGTGAAAATGGTAATAGTGTTAAGCTGTATGTTGAGGCGGAATTGAATGATGGCTTTAGTATTCCATTGAACAATTTGGCTGAAATTCTCCCTGTCTCCCAAACCGACGATTATATTTTTAAATTATTTCAGCAAGTAATAACCTTTGAGGGTATAGAGGAATTGTGTAGATCCAGAAAGCCAGTTGTCATAAAATATAATGAAAAAAAGTACACATATAATAGAGATTTTGCCAAAAATCTCATATACCGCGTATGCTTTGATGCGCTTAGATTCAGCAGAGGCGCAGGAGCAGAGAACGATGATTTTGTTAAGCGAATCATTAACCACTATACGCTTTTAAATGTTAGGAAATATGCCGCTGGAAAGAAAAATGATACTGAGAGTACACGATTCCAAGAAATTCTCTTGCATTACTCGGATGTAATTCCGTGCCGCATGAATTTTTCATTCGAAAATGGTACCGAATGTTTTGATTGGCTCGTAATAAAGAACGAGTTAAATGTTCATCAGGATCACGATAAAATATTGGATTCAATAAAAAAGAAACTATTGGATCCTTTGGATTTTTCCGATGGTCATATGTCGCTTATAGCTCATAAAGAATTTCTTTTCAAGCCATTTACTAATTTGGAAGGCAACAATATATTCTTGCGAATGTATTCTTATGGTAAAGAAGATGGAAAGGAATATTTTATTACGCGATTACCAATAATAGACAAGTTAGGAGGAAGCTAATAATGGGTAAATCTGTAGTATGGATAGATGATAATGTAAATGTCATGAAGGAGGTTGTTTCTTATGTATTTCCAAGTCTATGGGATAAGGAAATAACCTCGTATATTGCTTTTACAAGTAAACCGGGAGAAGCATTAAAAGATCTTAATCGTATTATATTCGATCAATTTGTATCATATTTAATCTCCAAAGACATTATTAATGACGATGAAAAGGTCATATCAAAAGTGCAACTGGTTAAATCGTCAAAAGACAAAACAGCATCTGACGTGTCAGATAAAAACATTCCAACAGCCGATGTAGCTATGGACATAAGCAGTTTGTTCGAAAAATATCAAGATAATATTTGTGCGTTTTATGAAAAAAGCGAAGCTGCGGATAAAGATATGAATACCTGTGATGATATGGAAAATGAAAATGAAAATGCCCGTGAAATTTCTAAGAAAGAAAAAATCAATCATTGTTCATTTGCCGACAATTTTACCAAAGAAATAATAGATAAGTTCCCTAACGGATCATGGTTTGGCATAGATTTATGCCTTACAGATGATGATGTCGAAATATTGGGAAAAAGAAGAGATTCTCCCATCCTTTCTATGGCTTTATATTATTCATTAAAAAATAAGAATCAAAAAGTCTTTTTATATTCGACATACATTGTTCCAACAGATATAATCGATGGCTGGAAGAGTCTTTATTCGAAATATTTCAACGTTAATATCAATGGAATAGACGTATATAATCGGCGTGGAAAGAATGTTTCGCATTCTGGTAATGCAAGGGAACTAATTCAGCTTTTGGAGGAAACATAAATGATTAAAGACATTGGATTAGAAAAAATTTTTCCTATATTTAAGATAATGGAATCTGTTAGCTGTTTAGGGGATTTCCCGAAAGTACCAATAAACGCCAACACAACTTATGTAAAATATAGCGGAATAAGAACAATGTATAAAATTCTTGAATCTGATTCGCTTTATATGTTTTGTTCGGAGCTTTCCAACGATAAAAAGGAGAATCAGTTTATTCATAGAGATTATCCTCAGGAAGCATATATATCTTGCTTCTTCAATAGTAATTTGTCAAATAGCAGTACTCAAAAAAATAGCAGCGATGTTTACAGTCAGTGGATGGGATATTGTCATGACGGCGGTGTAGCATTTGAGTTCTACTTTTATCAAGATAAGCTATGTGAACTGTTTTCAAACGGTACTTTAAATGATAATGCAGAAAGTATTATAAAAAATAACGTTGATCTATTTGACCTAAGCTTGGTTAGCGCTAACGACAAATCTTCATCTGAATTTATTAAATATTCGGCATTCCCGTTTAGAGTTCAATATTACGATGATGAAGTGTTTGCAGAAAGTGTGGGAAATGACGGCCGTTATCTCCCAAAGAAAAATACATATCTACAAGCTATTGAAAACATTATTAATCAAAATAATATAGATGCAAATCTTGTTGCACCATTTTTCAAGCACAGCGGATTTGTTCAGGAAAGTGAGGCACGCCTAGCAATAGTAAATTGTGATAATGAAATTTCAAAATGCATTAAGTTTTTAAATGGTGTGAACGGAGAAAGAATACCATACATTATTGCGAAGTTTGGCGATAGCGATAAAATGACGCGTCCATGCGTTAGGCTTGACAGCAAGGGAGAGAATATTTTTTCGAATAATAAAAGTATCGAAAATTATATTAAGAGCATACCTATTTACAAGCGGCAACGAAAATTTCCTATTGTTATACCTCAAGGAAGAAATCAGGAGGATATATATGAAACCATTGAATCAATAATATCAAAAATGGAACGAAATGGAGAGGGTGATTTCAGTATTATATGTCAGGGGCATCTCCCAATCACAAAAATTACTTTGGCTCCTACTACTGACAGAAAAGAACAAAAGAAAATGATGGAGATTTTTTGTAAAGGAAAATATTGGCTTCGACACGTGAAAATATTTGAATCTAATATCCCATATAATACAAATAATATAAATCACTCCTAATGTCAAATCGCCTGTTATTGCCTGACTCCCATTGAGGATTACATTGAGTTTTACAATACAAAACGTTACCAGTTAAAACTGAAATGTATGACACCTATGGAATACCACTCGGAAGCGGCGTGAAAAATCCACCCTGCTGCGCAGCAGGGTGGATTTGAATAAATTCGAAATATTCTTTTGTTTTTTCGGTTGCCTACTTGACAGGGGGCACTTCAAAAGGGGCTGCCCACAAGGTTTTTGAAAATCTTCTCAAGCAGAATTTCACCGCTCCTTTTCCTGACAAAATCTGGTGTACAGATTTCACTTACATACCCCTGTCAGACAGCCGTATGAGGTACAACTGTACAATTCTCGACTTGTATGACCGAAGTGTTATCGCAAGCGTACACGGCAGGAATATTACGGCAGAGCTTGGAATAAAGGCGCTTGAAGCAGCAATAAGTCAGCACCCATGGGTGCTGAAAAACGGCGTGATACTTCACAGCGACCAGGGTTCCCAGTACACCTCGAAGGAATTCACGGCTCTCCTTCAAAATCTGTGTAAACTCCACAGAATGGCATAAAACAAAATTGTTACAAGGCGTTAAGCCGCAGCTCGGCTTAACGCCTTAATTGCATTATAGCGGAAATGGCGGCGAGAGTCAAGGGCGGCGCCAGCCGTTCATTTTACCCTTGACGCGAGTCGGCATTTCTGCTAAACGTTCAGGCGGTCAGCAAAGAAAATCTCAAGCTGCGAATGTATCTCTCCCCAGTCCCTGCGCCTGCCCGTCCACTTGCGGGTTATGTCCGACTGGGCAAGATAGAGCATTTTAAGCAGAGCGTCATCGTTCGGGAAAACAGCTTTATTCTTCGTCACTTTCCGCAGCTGCCTGTTGAAATTTTCTATCGAATTTGTGGTGTAAATCAGCGTTCTGACCGACTGAGGATACTTGAAATATGTGGACAATTCCGGCCAGTGAGAGCGCCAGGACTGCGATATTTTCGGATATTTTGAATCCCATTTCTCGCCGAATTGTTCAAGCTCATAAAGGGCGGTTTCTTCGTCAACCGCGCCGTAAACCTTCTTTAAATCAGCCATCAGAGCCTTGATATCCTTGTATGACACATACTTCGTACTGTTGCGGATCTGATGAATAATGCACTGCTGTATTTCCGTTTTGGGATATACGGCGGATATTGCTTCGGGAAAGCCCGTAAGCCCATCTATGCAGGTAATCAATATATCCTGGACGCCACGATTTTTAAGACCGTTTAGTATTTGCAGCCAGTATTTTGCACTTTCATTTTCGCCGACGTACATTCCGAGTACGTCCTTTTTGCCGTCCATATCAATGCCTATCGCTATGTAAACAGCCTTCTTGACAATCCTGCCCTCACAGCGAACGTGATAGTGTATTGCGTCCATAAAAACTACCGCATATACGCTTTCAAGAGGGCGCTGCTGCCACTCCTTTACGATAGGCAGAATTTTGTACGTTATACGACTAACAAGGCTGTCCGAGACCTCAATGCCGTATATGTCCTCGATATGGGCTGATATGTCGTTTGTAGTCATTCCTTTGGCGTACATCGAGATGATTTTTTCTTCAATATCGCCGCTCAGAGAGGTTTCATTCTTCTTTATCAGCTGTGGTTCAAAGTCTCCGTTTCTGTCCCTCGGAACTGCTATTTCCACGGGTCCGGCGCTTGTTTTGAGAGTCTTTCTGCTATACCCGTTACGTTGTTGCCCTTTAATGTGCGGCGTCCATGCCGCACTTGGGGACAACTACGCAAACTTCCTGTTTGCGACTGTTTTTCGTGTTTTTATTGCGATAGTCGTATTTGCTGTACCCGAGCTCATCATCAAGCTCCGCTTCAAGTCCGTTTTCGAGAACTTCGCCTACCATCTCCTTAAAAAGCGATTGCAGATCGTGCATATCGTCAACTTCAAGCAGTGATAAAAATTCTCTCATTTTGTCTTTTCTTTCCTGTTTGGCTGCCCGTACTTCCGGGCTGTCTTTGTACTTTGGCATAATTTTCCCTCCGAAATGGTATTTTTATTATACACCATTCCGGAGGTTTACACAAGATTTTTGGAAGTCTCGAATTCACCGACTACTGCTCTGCTCACAATATAACGCAGAGCATGAGCCGTGCCGGGTGCCCTTACGACAACGCTCCTATGGAGCGTTACTTCAACATGTTGAAAAGCGAACTTATCTATCAGCACTCCTACAATTCCGAGGAGAAACTATTCGCTGATATTGATGATTACGTCCTGCTATGGTACAATTCCGTCAGACCTCATTCGTTCAACAACGGTCTTACACCTTGGCAGAAACGGATGGCTTGATTTTGGGGAAAGCGTTACAATTTTGCTTGACGAGAACAATGTCAAGAGCCTTTCGCGGCATATTCGCGGCATAAAAGATAAAAAATGTTACGATTTTAGGAGTAGAACCGGAAGACTTTATTTTAGCCGGTGTGTTTGCATTACCCTTAATTCGGATTTTTGCGTTTTTTTGAAAGTGCATAACAAAAGCCAAAATTTCCTGATTTTAGAAATCAAGGCTTTTTGATGTATGTTTTTTTACAGTGCCTCCATGTTATCTTTATGTAATATAAGTGTATTTCTGTGAGAATGTATGTTCCTGCTCATCTGAATCGGTGGCGATAACGAATATTTCATATTCTTCACCTTTAACGAAATCATACCAATATTCGCATTTGCCTTGAGAGTACCCTTGAACGCAAAAAAGTTCATTATAATCCTTATCAATAGCGTATGAATAAGTATTTACTATTCTGCCGCCGCCTGTATAGGTGAATGTTGCGCACACGTTTCCACAATCGAGGTATTCCTCTCTTGTTTCTTTCTCTATCTTAAGCTCGCCCTTTAAAGGAGAGTTATCTGAAACAAATACCATTGCATCCTTGTAGATTTCTCTTGCAGAGCTGTCCGAAATCATATATTCTACCGTGTATTCCCCTAAATCAGGTAACTGTAATTTGTAGCTCATGCTCTTGTCGTTACTGTCAAATTTGCGTTCGTCGCATAAGTATTTATTTAGAGCTCCGTTGACATACTGGTAAACAACAATTTTATAGCTATAAGGAGCGGTTCCGCCTTTGGCACTGAGCGTAACAGTTAATTCGGGAACCTTTGTATTCTCATAATCTATATAGTCATCCGTAGAATCAGCGCTAGAACAGAATTTGGCGTTGGCTTTTTGCTGCTCGTAATGACGCTTCAGCTTCTGATTGCCAGCCGTTATAGTAACATCAACTATCAACGGATCGGCAAATTTAAAGTCCTTGTAACTTTCAATATAGAGATTTTCGTTTTCTGGATAGATATACAAATCAGGGTTGCTGTTTCTTACCCTGCCGTAGAACATATAGCTTGTGTAGCCATTTAATTCGTTGTATTTATCTTCAATCTGGGAATCAAACTCATACCATGTATTGCCGACCTTTATATTGTTCCATCTGTGGCCTGTATATCCTCCGCCTGAATATGCTACACCACCGCTTGTGCTGTAGCTTTCAAATCCTATTGCGCGAGTGAGGACAGTGAATGCAGATGAGTAATTGTCGCATACTCCCTTACCTTTTGATAGTATCTGATAAGCAAAATAGACAGTTTCCATATCATATTCCGACAGATAAGCATTATCTCCTGAAAAATTGATCATATCATCATACATAAATATTCCGCCTGCGTAAGTGGAATTTGAGATGATGTAATCATACACCGCCTTTAGCTTCTGGCTATTGCTCATATCCTTTGTGATTATCTTAGCCAGAATTTTATCAACAAGATCATCTAAGACTTTGTTGTTTGTCCTGGCAGGCTTCAGCGTTATCTTGTTTATTTCCGATTCAAACGAACCTGCTACGGGCTGTACTGATTCGGAAGGCTTTGTTTTACCGGTATAGTCCTTATGGATATATCTGCCGTTTTCCATTTTGTAATAACCTGTATCGGTTATTGCGATAACACTTATTTTGTTTCCAATTTTAAGCAATGAGCCGGCAGGAGCACCAACATATGCACTAAGACGCTCGTAACAATCAACTGTTATATATAAGGAATCCTCTATTTTCTCTTCATTCCACTTTGGTTCTTCCGGAACAGTATTTTCAGGAATGGTAGTTTCAGAAACAGTAGTCTCCGAAACAGTAGTCTCGGGAACAGTAGTCTCGAGAACAGTAGTCTTCGGGACAGTAGTTTCAAAGGCAGTAGTCACAGAAACAGCAGTCACCTGTACACTTGAAGAAGTAACTTCGTAATGTTCGTCTGTCGCTGTACATGATGATGCGCCATCCTTAGCATTACAAGAAGTCAGGAGAACACACACAGCTATTATTACAGAATAAAATTTAAATCTTTTCATTTTTTGATGATAAAATTGATTATCATATCCTCCTTAACAAAATATTCATACATTTATTATAATATCACAAAGGCATATTGCTGTCAAGTCGTAAATAGTTGTAGGCGTGCACAAATTTGTAGGTTTACAATATAAACCTTACTATAAATTTAATGTTTTGCAAAAAGCTAAACCTATGTTTCAGTCAAATACTACGTTTTTACAATTACCCTTTTTCTTATTTCACCCTACCGCTCATTAAAATTCTTTTACCTCATTCCTCCCACCCCTCCAACAAATCCCCATTCTCCTCCCTCAAAAGCACCTCAATCATCTCCCTCTGCTCCTCACTGAACCCATACTCCACCGCCATTTCATCGGCCGTCTTATGTGTCACGGTGATATACAAAAATGTTTTCGTCACAGTAGTTTCCGTCCTCACCACATTCCCATTCCCGTCATCACTTTCAGTCACAACCGTTTCCTCTTTGCTTTCCGTCCTAGAGGATATGCTGTTCATCTCCCAAAAAATATCTTTGAGAAGCTGCCTTTTTCCCTCGTCCATAGTGACAACCTCCTGCGGATTGTCAGCATCAGCATTGACTTTAACGGAATACACGGCGAGTACCTCTTTCCACTCTGCCTTGCTTCCGCTCATTTCAAGGACATCATAAGTATTGCTTTCCTTTATCTCGGACAACCTGTTTTCATACTCGGTGTCGATTTCCTGCATGACGGTCTGTATTGACATTCCGCTACTTTTATCCTCACTCGAAAAGAAGATGCCGAACACCGAGCCGAGGATCAGGGCTAACAAGCAAACTATGAGAATTATCAATACTGCAATCCATCCTCCCGCCGCTATAGCGGCGGCAAGGGCTTTTATGCCTGCTATTACCGCCTTTGTAGCTGTGACGGCGGCTTTTACCGTAACCTTTACAGATTCCACAGCTGCCTTTGCCGTTGCTTTGGCAATTTGTGCGGCTTTCTGCGTTGCTTTTGCGGCAGCCTTCGCGGTTTGCTGTGCCGCTTTAGCCGCTTGCTGTGAGGTTTTTATTGCGGTCTTTGCAGTTTGCTCAGCGGTTTTGACTGACTTCTGAACCGCATTTGCAGAGCCTTTTCCGACCGTTTTAATCGTCTTATTTCCTGCTGAACGAGCGGACTGCTTTATGGTTTTCTCGGCAGATTTTTCGGCAGTCCTTACCGTTTTGCCTATGCTCTGCGTCTGCGTATACAAAGCGTTTTCACTCTGTTTTACCTTGAAATTATGAACAGCGTCATTCGCCTTGTGTATACTTTCCTTTGTGGCATCAATGCCTTTCCGTCCGGCTCTGTCAATCAGGTGGACGCTTTCATGGACAGCGGTATCAACTCCTTGCTCAAATCTGTCCGAAGCATATTCATCAGCCGAGTCTTCATCGTAATAAGTGCTGTGTTCGGCTTTATCTCTTGTGGAAATATATGCGCGTTTCATGTGATGTCCCTCAACATAGGCTTTATCGATGGTTTTTATCGTACCTCTGAGCCTGTCTCTTGTTTTAATATCTGCCATTATACTCACTCCTTAAATCAGCAAGGAGAGAGCTAAACGCTCTCTCCCGGCTTTGTAGTCATCAGCTTATACAGCTTCGTATTCTTCGGGAATTTGTTTGCAAAAGGCACAAGCGAACTGCCCACCTTTATCAGTCCGTGTCCCGCTTCGACATCGGTTATATACGACATCTGACGGTCGGAGATGTTAAGCAGCTCCGCAAGTCGCATTCTGTCGGTCGAAGCCTGGCTCAACATTATGATAAACTCGGAGTTTGCAAGCATCGTTCTCGCCGTGTGGCTCTGCAACAGGTCGTCCACATTCTGCGTAATACCGGTGGCATAAGCTCCGTACTTTCTTACCCGCTTCCAAAGGGTAAAGAGGAAGTTTGCGCTGTATTCATGCCGGAAAAGCAAATAAATCTCATCAATAAAGATATAGGTGTTCTTGCCCTTCGCCCTGTTCTGCGTTATGCGGTTCAGAATGCTGTCGAGTACAACAAGCATACCGATAGGCATAAGCTGCTTGCCGAGGTCGAGAATATCGTAACAGATAAGGCGATTATCCGTGTCCACATTGGTCGGCTTTGCAAAGGTATTAAGCGAGCCGTTTGTAAACAGCTCAATCGCAAGTGCAATCTCTCGCGCCTCCGGCTCGTCCTGTCTGAGAAGCTCTTCACGGAAGTCCCGAAGGGTCGGAACCGTACCCGTGTAGCCGCTCTGCTGATATGCACGGTAAACGCTTGCGGTACAGCGGTCGATAATCGACTTCTGCTTTGCTCCGAGGTTTTCACCTCCGATAAGCTGTTCGCACAACGACATAATGAACTCGGATTTTAAGATGACAGGGTTCGCACCGTCGCCGTATTCCTTGTTCATATCCATAGCGTTGATATGGCTTTTTGAAGTAGCCGAGATATTGATAATCTCGCCGCCCAGTTCTTTCACAAGTGCTGAATACTCCCGCTCCGGGTCTATGATGATTACATCAGCTTCTGATGCAAGAATCTGATTGATTATCTCTCCCTTTGCCGCAAAGGACTTGCCGCCGCCCGACACGCCTAAGATAAACGCATTTCCGTTGAGGAGCAGCCTGCGGTCGGCGATAATCATATTCTTGCTGATTACATTCTGCCCGTAGTAAATCCCGTTTTCGTGGTAGATGTCCTGAACACGGAACGGTATAAACACCGCCAATGATTCGGTGGTAAGAGTGCGGAACGTATCAATCTTTCGTATGCCAAAGGGCATAACCGAATTCAGTCCGTCAAGCTGCTGAAATTTCAGCACACCAAACTGGCAAAGGTGCTTTCTTGCGGTAGTCAGGAGCGCTTCGGTGTCCTGATCAAGCTGTGCTTTGCTATCTGCCGTATGTACAAAGGTAATAACGGCAAACATCATGCGCTGGTCTCTCGTAGTCAGGTCGTCAAGGAACTCCTTCATCTCCTTGCGCTGCTGTTCCATATCGTAAGGCACGGCGGCAGAGAAATTGTTGTTCTGATTTTGCTTTCTCTGCCAGTTTGATATGTTCGTCTCCACACCGAGCAGCCTGCTCTCAGCTTCTCTTACCGCCTCGTCGGTGGGAACAGGTATAACATCAATCGACATCATCAGATTGCGATTAAGGTCTGTAAGTTCTGCCACCATATCGTCCTTGATGAACGACGCATACTCGCGCAGGAAAAGCACTCTTGCGTAGCGGTCGCCGATTTTCAGATAATCCTTTTCGAACTCCATCGAGTCGGGGCAGATATAGTCCTTGAAATCGTGCCCCTTCCTGCGTGTTTCCCTGATGTCAAAGTGAAAAGAGCTTTCTTCGCCGACCCGATAAAAGTCGTGGAAAACTCTCAGGCGTTCATCGGTTTCAAGCTCGGTGCATTTACTTCCGAGCCTGCCGAAGTGGGCAATCAGGTCTGCGCCGACGCGGGCAAAATAGCTTCTTGCTTCCTCAATATTTTTCTTGCTGACCGAGATAGTAATATACTTGTCCTGCACAATGGCATTGGCGCCGGTCGCCTTTTCGAGCAGCATTTTATTGTACTCATCGCGGTAGACATCAAGCTCGTCGCCTTTAAGCGGCAGAAGAATGGTTTCCTCAAAATCAAGGCGGTTAAGCCGGCGGTTATTGATTGTGATTTTGGTTGTCGCTCCGCTGTCAAACGAGTTGAGCAGCTCGGAGTATTCAAGAAACATCGCTTCCTTGTCCTCGCGGCTCGCTACCGCATAGTTAATATCCGTAAACTTAAAGGACTTGGAGAATTTGTCTTTTCCAACCTTAAAAATGCCATCGTCATAGATAGCATTGATAGGAATTACGTCCTGTACGCCCTTCGGCACTACGAACTTCTCCTTTTCCTGTTTAAATAGTTTTGCAAGTGTCTTAATCATGTGTTTTAAGCGCCTCCTTGTTTTTGTTCAATACCCGGCTTCATCAGCTCAAGGTAGATGTTGGTAGGACGGAATACGAGCTTTTTCGGTATAAGGTACTCGCTCTTTATCCACGTCCACAGAAATTTTTCTGCGGTCATTCCGTTGTACTTAACAAAGCCGAGCGCCGCGAAAGGGGCGGCGGCTAAAATGCACATCCAAGAAACGGTCTCGGTGCCGACATACGGACTGAGCAGAAAATATATTACTACCGCAACAGCACAAGCCAAAGCAGAAAAAATGAACTGCCGCAGCGACAGTCCAAAGAACATAGACTCTGTGTAGTTGCGGATTTCTCTGTTTATTTTTACTTCCAAATTAAATCCTCCTTTCAGATATAAAAAATCGCCATCCTTTTCAGATGACGTTTTTTTCATGCTTATTTCAATTTACAATTCAAGAGAATTTTCATTCAGCAAGAACTCATAAAGTCCGAGATGAAGGATTCCGTCTTCATCTGTCCAAGGCTTCATTGAGGTTTTGCTGATAATAATCTTTTTGAAGAAATCTTTGGTATTCTTCAAAGGTCTGAGTTCAGTTTCAAGCTTTGACGGTTCCGTAACATTCAGTGCAGACTGAATATAGTATTTTTTTGAACCCTTATTAACTACAAAATCTATCTCACACTGTTTTTTCAATCTTTTTCCGCCGCCGGTTTCCACGATTTCTACAACACCGACGTCAACGGAATACTCACGATGCAGAAGCTCATTATATATAATGTTCTCCATTATGTGAGTTTCTTCCTGCTGCCTGAAATTGAGCCTTGCGTTGCGAAGTCCGATGTCGGTACAGTAATACTTTGACGGATACTCAAAATACTTCTTTCCTTTTACATCATAGCGCTTCGCGTTGCTGAACAGAAACGACTCAATCAGATAATTCAGATAGTTTGAAACGGTTGTGCCTGAAACCTTAATGTTTTTAACCGTCTGCAAGGTATTTGCGATTTTACTTGCATTGGTAAGCGAACCAACGGAAGAACACAGGTCATCCGTCAATTCACCGAGCACATCGGGCAATTCAATGTCATAACGCTCTACAATGTCTTTGAAATATACCTCGGTGAAAAGAGTCAGTAAATAGTTCATCTTATCTGCGTTGCTCTTTTTTGTTAAAACGAGCGGCATTCCTCCGTACAGAGCGTATTCCTCATAAGCGTCGGATTTATCTCCGCCCACAAAGGAATAATATTCTCTGAAAGAAATGGGATAGACCTTTACCTCATCACCTCTGCCGCGGAAAGCAGTCAATACATCTTTAGTGAGCATTTTTGAATTGCTTCCGGTTACATATATATCAACATTACGAAGCCGCATAAGGCCGTTGAGCACATTGTAAAGCCTGATATTCTCAGGATTTTTAAGTTCATCTTTTGTGATTGCGTACTGCACCTCGTCAATGAGAATGTAGTACATATCCGAGTTCACAATCTTCCTGCGAATATATTTTGACAGTTCATCAGGATCACGGTACTTTACAAAAGTATCGTCATCTAAGGCAATAGCAATAATCTGTTCTTCTTTTACTCCGCTTTCAATCAGATAATCATAAAACAGATTGAACAGGAGAAAGCTCTTTCCGCATCTTCTTATGCCTGTAATAACCTTAATCAGTCCGTTTTCCTTTCTGTCAATAATTCTGCCAAGATATTCGTCACGCTTAATAATGTTCTGCATTGCAAGCCTCCGTCACTTAAAACTTACGGGTATTTTACCCTAACTTTCAAGTATAGTATACCACCGTTTTTGCAAAATATCAAGCGATTATTTGAAACTTAGGTGCATTTTCCCCTAAGTTCTCATTATAGCCCCATCATTTCCTTTATCACGCGGTCGCTCATTTTAACCGAGCCTACAAGCACAAGCATATTAAAGACAATCTCGCTTATATACGACCACACCTGATTTATTGCGGCGGCACTCTCGTTAATCTCCGGCGGTGATGAAGCGAACACCGAGAAGATGATACAGGCAAGCACGATTACCGCGCCTTCAAGCAAAACGGCGCAGTAGCTTTTTAAAAATGACTTGCCGATATTCTGCGTTGGTTCGCCTGCAAAAGCCGAAAGGGGAATAGGGGCGAGCGCCGTGTACATATACAGTCTGAAGAAGCGGCCGTAAACGCTCATGATCATAATAAAGGACAAAACCGTGATAAAAAAGCCGCCGATAAGGGTTACCGCCCAGATCGGTATGCTTTCAAAAAAGTTACAGCTTTCGATTGTAGATACCATACCATCAGGGAGCGTAGTCATATCCGCTGAAGAAAATCCCGCTGAATTCATAATCACAGAAATCGTACCCTGAACAATGTCAAACAGCGCAAGCATAAGCTCCATTCCGTAGGTTATCACTCCTTTGGCAAGGGCGAACCGTATGAAAAGTTTCAGCGCGTGCTCCGGCTTTTTCACATCGGAAAACGAGCCGCAGGTTCTCACCATACCGACCACAAAGAACAAGACGAGCAGAGCAAAGCCGATAGCCTGAACCGCACCGTATATGGCAACTATCACGTTCCATATATCGCCGCCTTTAAAGTCCTGCGGAGAAGCGGTGATAAGCGACCATATTTCGGTAAGCTTCTGATTCCATACCCCCAGAGCAACGACAAGATTCTGTACAACCCAGTTATCACTCATTTATATAACCATCCTTTCCTATTGAGACATTGCCTCAATATATTTTCGGGGCGCACCCGAAACGGATGCACCCCGTTTATGCTGCTTATTTCATCCTGTGATAAGGTCAAGGATTTCCTTTGCAAATGTGATTATCACTCCGCCCGCAAGGGTCAGGAATCCGTTCGCTCTCTGAGACGGGTCGTGCGATTTAAGCGAAAGACCAATCTGCACTATGCCGAAGCCGAGCAGGATAAGACCTATCGCACGGATAAGCCCGAAAATAAAGTCCGACAGATTGCTGATTACATTAAGCGGACTTCCTACGGCGGCACTTTCGCCCTCAGCAAAAGCTGTTACCGTAATACATAGAACGATAGCCAAAGCAATAACTACAGAACAGTAAGTACGGAATCCCTTTCTGACTTTTCCGGTCATGGGCAGTTTTCTTGTTTCCTTGTTATTAGTTTTAATAAATAATTTCATTGTGTTTTCCTCCATAAATTTACTAGGTTTCAAAGTCCTCATCAGAGAGGAGCTCATAATTTGTTTCTGCTGTCTGTGTTTCGGGAGCCTTGTATTTGTCAAAGCTCAGAAGCTTGATGGCAGCGACATCGGACTTCACTTCGCCGTGTTTGTAAAATCCGGCTTTACCGTCAGCAGTCAGCGCCACATTCGGGTGCTTTAGTATATCGTATTTCAAATCAAGCACCGGACGCTCACCACGGATAAAAAGAATTGCGTAACGGTTATCAAGCATACGAACCTCGTCCGGGGTCAGCAGTTCTCTGCCGCTTATCTGGTAGTTAGTTGAATAGCTTCCGCTTTTGCCCTCGCTCTTACCGTAGGTGTTGGTATCAATCGTGGATTTACCGAGCAGCTCGCTCACATATTTGTGGGTGGACTGTTCGTTGCCGCCCAAGTACAAAAACTCGTCGCAGTTGCCGACAATACTTTCCCACTGCTTTTCAAACAAGGCTTTAAGTTGTGCCAGGTTCTGCAATATGATACTTACCGAAACTCCACGGGAGCGCATAACGGATAGTATCTTGTCAAAGTCATCCGGCAGACTGACATTAGCAAACTCGTCCATCAGGAAGTGAACAGGAACAGGCAGGCTGCCGCCGTGTATGTGGTCGGCGGAATAAAAAAGCTGCTGAAAAAGCTGTGTGTAAAGTATAGATACCAAAAAATTGAAGCTCGTATCGTTATCGGGTATCAGGGCGAACAATGCCGTTTTTCGGTCGCCGAGTGTATTCAGCTCCAGCTCATCGGTTGATGTGAGCGAGGCAAGGCTTTCAAGGTTGAACTTTTCAAGTCTTGCAGCAAGAGTAATCTGAATAGATTTCAGCGTCTTTGCCGAGCCCGAATGGTACGAATGATAATACTTGACGGCGATATGTTCGGGACTTTCGTATTCCAGTTCCGAAAACAGGTTATCGAGCGGGGAGGGTCTTGGTTCTTCCTCGTCCTCAATCGCGCCGGCTCTGAGCATTTCCATTACCATTGCAAAGTTCTGTTCATCTTCGGGAGCTTCGTAATGAAGATAGAATACAAGTGCAAGCAGAAGCATTGACGCTGCCGTGTCCCAAAAGGGATCATTGCTTTGAGAACCCTTCGGCGTGGTACTCTTGAAAAGGTTGGTGACAAGCCTTTGAATATCGTTGTCACTGCGCAAATAAACAAAGGGGTTGTAACAATGGCTCTTTTCCATTGAGATAAGGTCAAGAATTTTTATATCATAGCCCTTTGCTTCAAGCAGACTTCCGACATCGCGGACAATTTCACCTTTCGGATCGAGTATCACAAACGAGGTGTTAGCCTGCATCAGATTCGGCTTACAGTAAAATCGGGTTTTGCCTGCGCCCGAACCGCCGCAGACAAGCGTATTCAGATTGCGCCTGTGTTTTTTGGCGTTAAGCCCGATGCTCACATTCTGCGTCATCAGCTTGTTTTCGCTCTTTGGATTCTGTGCGTACTTTCTGTTTACGGCTCGCGCGTCGCCCCATTTAGCAGAGCCGTGTTCCTCCCGCCGTCTGTAATTCCTGCGTGTTGAGAAATATATGCCGATATCGAAACCGTAGCATAAAGCTAAAACGAGGACAGTTTTCAGGCTGTCCTCGCAAAGCTCTATTTGAAACGGGTTATTGAATACCGTCATAAGCTTTGACAGTATCTCCGGCAAACCGCCTTTAACGGACGGTGCAACAAGCAACGCAAGCCAGACAACGGGAATAATGCCGATTACCGATAGAATGACAGCCGCCCGCTTATCATCTTGCTTCATCCCGGCGTTTTTCCTTTTCTATCACCTTGAACTTCTTCTGCGGGGCGTGACCGACCTTGACGATCAGTTCATCAACGGCGTCGGTTGACTTTCCCTCACTGCGAAGGTCATTGCGCTTCTCATTGAGGGAGTCTATCACGATACCGTGCTCGTATTCGTCCAGAGCGACAAAGTGCCGACGTTCTCTCATTTGCCCGCCTCCGTCATCTGCTGTCACGGTCCTTGGAGCGTTCCTGCTTCTTACGGTACAGCTTCTCCGACACGCGGGAATGGATTTCATTCATCGCCGTGCGTATTCCGGACAGCTCCGCACGGACTTCCTTCGGCTTCTTTCCTTTCCATTCCTCCGGTACACGTTCGACGGCAAAGTTTTTGGTGTCAACGCCGAACTTTTTGCAGAGCATATAGCCGACACACATTGCCTGAAAGCCCATATCCTTGCGGCTGTAAGAGTCGCTGTCGATAGAAAGCTGTGCGTGCCCCAGTTCCTGCGCTACGCACTGACAGAGAGCAACGCTGTCGCCTATATCTTTCTTGACAAAAAGCGTCTGCTTCTCATTGTCGTAAAAGGCTCCCATCTGCGGATGCGGCAGTTCGGGCGCAACCTCCACGATTACCGGAGAGGTGTCAATCATGATGGCGACGAGCGCCTGCGGGTCACGGTTTGCGGTAGGTGCCGGAGTCTGTCTGCCTTTGGTCTGTGATACATCGAATACCTTTTTGACATTGTAGGAAACACCCGGTGTTCCGTCCGCCTTTGTGTACTCCACGGGTTCGAGAATTGAGATACTCTTTGCGCCCTTGTTGATAGTTACCTTTTCATTCGACCAGTCATCAAAGTCTTTAAGTTGTGTGGCTTTCGGACACTGGCTGTAAATGAGCAGAGCGTTTGCAGGGGAATAGCGGTCAAGTCTTGCCTGTGTGTCAAGGAAGTCCCTGAACTTTTCGCCGTCCTGCACGATTTCGGTTGCCGTGTCGTCAATCATCTGATACACGGCGTCCTTTTCCGCCTGCTTCTTTGCTTTCCATTCCTCGGGTGAAAGCTGCGGCTTCTTATAGCCACCCTTATTTGCTTTAAAATTGTTTGTCATGGTAAATTACCTCGCTTTACTTATATTTCTTCTTTTCTTTTTCTTTGGCTGCTGATGTGTGGTCTGCCTGATTTCCTGAGACTTAGGTTTCTCAGATGTTTTTCCGGGATCGGTTTTCTCTGCTTGTCCTTCGCTTTTCGCCTTTGCCTTATACCGTTCGAGCTTCTCACGAACGGAAGGCTTTTCTATGGCAGCGTTGGCTGTACCCTTATCAGATTTACCATCGACCTCGGCGGAGCTTTGCCTTGACGGAGGGTTTTTGTCCGTCTTGGCTACCGTGGGGTTTTCGTGAGCCGACCCGTCTTTCTGAATGGGTTTTCCCATTGCTTCCTCCACAATCATTTCTCCCTTTGATTTTGCGGGCACTTCGTTTGCCTGTTCCTCACGCTGTGTTATACTGCGCTGTGCCTCGGCAACGATAGCACCCTTGTCAACGTTTCCGAGTTCAAAGCGGTCAAAAATACGCTGAATTTTAGATGCGTCCTCCGCACGGGCTATAATATCCACCGGAGCGTTTTCGTCCTTGTTGTATTTGTCCCTCAGCACACAGTAAAGCACACCGTACTTTCTTGCCTGTCCGGTGAACTTGTCGAGGTCTTTATTCGGGATTGAAAAGACCTTGAGTTCCTTACCTGATTTGAGCATATTGGTAAGACGCGCTTTACCTTTGGTTTTGTGTTCCTGTTTCAACACGGAAACAAGTAGAACGGCAAGCTCCTTTGCCGCCGTTCCCGTTAGCTTTGCAGCTACTTCAAAGCCTTCAAGCGAAAGCCTTACGACCTGTTCCGCTGCGTCACCGCCTGTGTTCATAACTGCGATTCTCCTTCCTGTTATTTTTGATTTTTTCTTCGTCTGCAAGCACCGCATTTAAGTTCTCCCGAATAACGCCGGAGCGTTCGGCGATACCGTCGCAGAGCCGGATCTCCTTTCGGAGTTCTTTGAGCCTTTCGGATAAGGCTGAAATCTTTTCCTTACAGCCGGACAGCATTGCATCGTCAATATTCACTTTTCGTATCTCGTTTCGCAGGTGCTTTCTGTCGGCGGTAAGGCTTTTGATTTCGTCCTCGACCTTTGACTTATATAAGAATAGCTGCTCGGAGGTAGAGATGTGTTCTCTGCCGAGCAGCCTTACCTGTGCGGTTATTTGGTCGAGCTTCATCAGATCTTCACGGAGAAGATAATGGAGCCGAGCCGGATTTTGTTTTTGGTACTTCGGCAAATAGCCGAGCTTATAGCAGTAATGAAGGTACAGTCCATACAGCCCGCCGACTTTTCGTATCCTATGTTCCCGTGTCAAAAGGGCATACTGCCTCGGTCTGTAGTAATATCCTTTCTGAAACGGCTCTAACTTAACCCTGTTCCGGTTCTCACAGATACGCTCCTTTATGTGGTCGAGCGAATACTCAACACCGAGCCGTGCGAGCCGGATATTCTTCTTGTAACCTTTTACTTTAAGTACCTGATACTTGTGGTTCGGCGAATCGTCAAAGTACGCTCCCATCTGACGGAGAATATATTTGAAATCGGCGTAGCTGTTGCTCTTTGAAATTGCTTCATCAATCACAGCTTTTGCAGAGTCCACATAGTTCGGCATCCCTGCTTCGTGGAGCTTCCTGGCGTAGTAGTTCTTGCCTGTGCCGCGCTTCGGGTTTTCAATCACGTCGAGGCTATGTTCTCTGCAAAGCTCGTCAGCAATATGACGGAAATACCGCCAATGCTTCTCGTTGTTTTGCAGCCGCTTTCCGTCAACAAAGGAAACGGAGTTTACAACAAAGTGGCAGTGCAGATGCTTTGTGTTCAGGTGGGTTGTAACCACGACCTGAAATCTGTCGCCCCACACACGCCTTGCAAACTCCATTCCGATTTTTTGCGCAAGCTCCGGATTTATATCCGGCTCGTCCTTAAAGCTCAGATACCCGTGATATGCTTGTATGCCGTCCGCCTTGTCGAACTGCTCCTTGACCGTTACGAACTGGTCACGGGCGGTATCGACATTACAGTTGATACCGCCTACATATAACTCGCGCTCTGTTTTTTCCTCGTCCTTTGCATACCGGAGTACATCGGCAAGCGCCTGATACTGCTCCGGCGTAAACTTTCTCACCGCCGTCTTTTCAGGATTGGTTGCATAGTCAATCACATTATCAAGGCGGGCTGTAACCTTCCATATCTTACTTACTGCCATTTCATTCCGCTCTTTTCGGGGCGTAGAAACTGCCGCTCCACATCCGCTTGAAACTTATGCCAGCGCTCGGCTTCGTTTTTCAGCATAGGCACATCGATAAATCCAAGTGTGTGCGCTTTGGCGGCAAGCTGATTTATGTTGTTGCCGATAGCTGATAAATTTCGCATCGCGTCATAGAAACGCTCGTCGGGTTTTTCCTTTGGCTCATACCCGCGCACGAGCAATCTCACAAATGCGGCTTCGGTAAGACAGGTTTTCTTTGCTTTCTTTGCTAAGTCCTGCGCTTCGTCGCGGGAAAACCAGAACTGCTTCTTAACAGTTCTTCTTTTCATTTGCTTCGACCTCCTTTTTCATAGAATCGGTTTTGTAAAGTCGGTTGATTTGCAGACAGCACATAAAGACTACGCCTATACAGCCGCCAAGCAAAAGTCCGACGATGAAGAAGATAAATTCTGTCATATAGATAAGCCTTTCTTATTGGGGTATTAGGGGCAACCCCTAACAAGCGATTTACTGTTTTTTGCCCGATAGGAGTAAAAACAGTCTGCTTGCTAAGATAATGCAGACTCTCCGGGTTGCCCCGTTTCTCTTTGAGATCAGCGTTCCGCTTCTTTGGTTTTAGGCTTAAAGGGGACGGCGACTATCTCGCCGTTTACCTTTGCAATGCGTTCGGGATATTTGAATTTTTCCTTGTATTTCTCTGCAAGGTTCTTCGGCAAACTTTGAAAGTTTTCCGATTCGATAGGTGCATAAGCGATAAAGAACTGACCGAAAATGATGTCGAGCATTTCACGGGAGTTCTCTTTCATATAGCACTTTTCAATCTTCCAACCGTTCTCGCCGCCGTGTTCGTCAGACATATATCCGTCCAAACGCACACAAGGATCGCTTCCGTCAAGGCAGGAAGCATAGATGGAATAGCCGCCCATGCCGGACTGAAACGCTTTGTTGCACGAAGTTATAACGTATGTGCGGGACTCCTCGCTGTACTGCTTATCAAAGCTGTCCTCGGTGAAAACTATATATCCTGTGAGGTGTTCCTTATGATTGTTTTCGGCTTCTCGGAAGCGCTGTGTCATTTCCTGATAGCTCATTTCTACCGTTTCCGGCTCGGCATAAATTGCCCGATTGAGCGGCAGTCCGGCGAGCTTTCCCTCGTCATTGCAGATAATTGCGACCTCGTCCTCAAAGGGCATATATTCTTCAATATCACCGCCGACTATCTTCTGCATTGCTTCAAGTGAATCTTCAATCTGAATTATTTTAGGATACTTGTTCGGTTCTACAAGCAGAACCGAGATTGTTTTTTTGTCATTTGTCATCTTTCAAAACTCCTTTGCTTGGTTTTATAAATTCCTATTTGCATACAAAGAAAGTCATTGAAATCCTTGCCGAGTTTCGGTGGATTGTCAATGACTTCGTATCTGTTGGGCAGAATAATTTGAAGCGCCTGCGTTGCTTTTCTGCCGACAATATCATTATCGAAGTGAAGCACTATCCGTTTAATATCGGGGTGGTTTTTCAAAAATCCTTCCACCGCCGCAGGGACTTTGCTTTCTTCGATTTTTGCTCTCGGTGCATAAACACCGGCAAGTGAAACAAGGTTTTCTTTCTTCCAATCACCTCCGTTCATCTTGATTAAGGTCGCATAAGAAAGTGCGTCAATCGCGCATTCAAACAAATGCACTTCCGACCTGTCTGAGCCTTCAAGACGGAATGAATAGTGCTTGTCGCTCCCCGATGCGTCACCCATAAGTCTTGATTTGTTGGTGGCTCTGTAAGCGGCATATCGCGGCTTTTCGTCCTCGTCCTTGCCAACAAATACTACATTGTGGTAGGGCAGGCTCTCAAAAATCAGCCCCTTTTGTATGCAGTACGTGATGATTTCATAGTCGATGCCCCTGCCGAAAAGATACTCTGTAATCTTTTCGGTGGAAGCGCTTTTAGGGGGCAGTTTGAGTTCTTTCGGCGTTTCTTTTTTGGGAACGCAGTAATCGGTCGCAAGTGCAACCTTGCAGCCCATAATCGTTTCTACGGCTTCAAGAAAGGAAAGACCTTTGACCTTCACGAGATAATCGAGGGCAGAATTGCCCCCGATACCTCTTGACCACCACATCCACTTGCCGTTTGAAATCTTCAAGCTGTCGTGCGTTTTTGTAGTGTAGGTGTTACCAGAAAACCTGACAAGTTCATCCGGCTCATAGGCTCTCAAGTAAGTGAGTAAGTCTATCCGCCTTGCTTCCGTAATAATCTCCGGTGCAATATACGGCATTTACTTCACCTGCTTTCACGCTGTTTTGCCCGATGCTCTTTGACGGCATCCTTTGCTGAGTCACAAAGCGTGTCACGAATCATATCCATATAACTGAAATCATTATCAAGCCAGTCTCGATAAATGCGGTCAAGCGGATGCTTTTGCAGATAGAGAGCTTTGGCTTCCTGCTGTTCAAGAACGGTCGCTTCACACTCATTCAAAAATTCTTCCTTGAACACTTTTTCATAAGCGTGTTCGATAATTTGTTCAGTGGACATTTGCTTCAGTTCTTCGATGAACTCATTGTATTCCTGCTTCATTTTTTCATGGAGCAGGGTGTTGTAATCTGTTTCGCTCATAGCGAACACCTCCTTTTCTTGAAATAGAAAAAGCCGACTGATTTTCTGATGAAAACCAATCGGCTATGTATTCAATACTCAATTTGCTTAAAAAAGCTATTACACTAATTTAACTTTATTGCAACGAAATATACGGGAAAGTCAAATCCATCCCTTGTAAGAATCAGAGTAGCTATACGAGTTGCTGCATTAGGATGAACTAATTGATTAAGCGATTTCTTTATTGGGATCGGAAACTCATAGCGTTGTATATAGCTATAGTATCTTTCCCAAAACGATTCAAAGTTTTCTGAGCCAACATAAGCGACAACAAAAGTGGCTGTGCCCAGCGCATTATAATTGATAATTGCTTTATGAATATGTGTGTCGATATATGTTGCATTAACGCTATTCAATTTTAACCCTTCAAATATAGCTATTTCTTTTCCATCTTTGGTCAACAGTATATCTACTTCTGCTGCATCTTTTTTATTAACAGATACACCATGACGCGTTCGATCTTTTACTTCATCGTACCCTTTGGCAAAAAGCATATCTCTAAAATAGTCGTTGATATTGTTTTCAGAACTTAAATAATTGAACAAATTATTTAAACATACACGTTCTCCAATTTGTATCAAGTCATTAAGGACAGAATTAGCAGCTGCAATATCAATATTAAGTCTTTCTTCATTAGATGACAGTATTTTTGTGTTTCCAGAAAAAACATCAGTATCTAAATAAAATATTTTTCTAAGCAGATATCCCGTCTCACTAGATTTAAGTGTTTTCCCAATGACATCTTTTAATTTGCTATCAACGGATTTTAGTAAAGATATATCATTTTTGTCTCCTTCCAAAGTAAAGTCTACGGCCTTTTTATTCCAATTATCGCCTCTTAGTCCTGCATAATAAGCAAGTCCAACATCTTCATATTCATATTCACATCGTTGAAATGCTTTTGCAGCACTTCTTTGATTAAACTGTTCAAGGTACTGAACAACACGTATATGAAAATTTTTAGGCAATTGATAGGTAAAATCGTATTCTCCCATAGCACATACCTCAAATTTCGATTACAAACCTTAATTGAGAATATTATACCACCAATTTGCTCCATTTTCAACTCCCTGTTCACACCATAAATCTGCGACACGTGTTTGTGCCCGAGCCGTAGACATTCATCGCTCTAAGTCTTTAGCTTTCCTTTCAGCCACTTCCTCTCCCTCGTCCGGCTCACCACCTACAATCTCATTCTCCCGCTTATCCACATTCAGCAGCGCGTTCAGTTCGTTCAGTCTTTCGGTTTTGACTTTGAGCTCCTCTTCCTGAACAAACGGTTTTTCCACATCGACCTTTGCTGTTTCAAACTGTTTCCTGACATTTTCAAGCTCCTGTTCGTTTGTTTCCAACCGTTTGGCGAGTCCCTCAAGAGCGTTATCCAGACGGGTGATGTTTCCGAACGTGTCCGTGCCGAGCGATACGAAGTAACCGAGCTCACCTTTCAGCTTTATCACATATTCTTTTGAAAAGGTATCAAAGGACAGCTCCGTCTGAAAGCCGCGGTACTCTCCGAGAGGTACCGCATCGGGACTTGTCATTGCCTTGCACGCGTCTAAAATCGCATTGCCGGCGTCCGCTTTTTCGGTATAAAAAACGCCCTTAACCGTCATACCCACAAAGGTATCATCAATCGGTTTCGGGTGCTGTTTTGCCCTCTCAATATCGGATTTCAAGCCTTCTATCGTGTCAGTCCGTCTTGCGATTTCCTGCGGATAGTATTTGATTATCTTATCTTCAAGAGCGTATTTTTCAGAGAGAAAATTAGATTTAAGCAGGCGTAATTTCTGCACCTGAATATCCAGGTCCATCTTCTCCTTGATGTGCGGATTGCCGGTTGCAAGCATTTTTATCTCGGCATAAGAGAGCGCAGTTTCGTCAATATCCTCGCAGGAACGGACGGGCGATTTGCTTGTCATAATCTGCGAAGCGAATTTCTGCTTGCCCTCTACAAGCTGATAGAGGTAAGCGTCGAAGGTTTCCTCGGTCACGAATCGGTAAATATCCACCGTGGGGTTTTCGTTGCCCTGACGGATACTTCTGCCGAGACGCTGTTCCAAATCGGAAGGTCGCCACGGACAGTCAAGGTCGCTGGATGCGGCAAGTTTGTTCTGCACGTTAGTACCCGCTCCCATCTTCTGCGTACTTCCCATCAGGATACGGGCATCACCTTTGCGGACTTTCTTGAACAGCTCCAGTTTCTTCGTTTCTGTGTCCGCTTCGTGGATAAACTTTATTTCCTCGGCGGGTACTCCACGCTCTATGAGCTTGCCCCGAATATCATCATAGACAGAAAAGTTGCCGTCATTTTTCGGTGTAGACAAGTCACAGAAAAACAACTGCGTCAGCCGTTTTTTCTTTCCTTTCTTCCAAGTTTCAAACATTGCGTCCACACAAGCGTTCAGCTTGCTGCCCTCAAAGTCGGGCAACATCGGGTTAATCAGCCGCTGGTCAAGAGCGAGCTTTCTGCCGTCGTTTGTTATTTTCAGCATATTGTCCACTTTTGCATCAACCATGCCGTTACGGACTTTTTCTGCGCGCTCGGCAAGCTCGGCTACCATCTGCTTTTGTATTTCAGACGGCTTAACCGAGATGTTGTGATAGACAGCTTTCGGCACGGGCAAGTCAAGCATATCTGCGGTTTTTATATCCGCAACCTCTTTAAACATCGCCATAAGTTCGGGAAGATTATAGAACCTTGCGAACCTTGTTTTTGCCCGGTAGCCTGTTCCTTCGGGTGTCAGCTCCACCGCCGTAACGGTTTCGCCAAAGGTAGAAGCCCACGCATCAAAGTGTTGCAGATTGTTTTTCACGAGGGTGTTGTACTGTAAATATCTCTGTATAGTGTAAAGCTCCACCATTGAATTGGAGATCGGAGTGCCTGTCGCAAATACTGTACCGCGACCGCCCGTAATTTCATCAAGGTAGCGGCACTTCATAAACAAATCACTTGATTTCTGCGCTTCGGTCTGTGCGATACCGCCGACATTCCTCATTTTGGTATAGAGGAAAAGGTTCTTGTAGTAATGGCTTTCATCTATGAAAAGCCTGTCCACGCCGAGTTCCTCAAAGGTCACAACATCGTCCTTCTTGGACTGGTCGCTCAGCTTGTCGAGCTTCTGCTTGACGGATTTCTTTGTGCGCTCCAACTGCTTGACCGAGAAATTATCTCCTCGGTTTCTTTTCAGGTCTGCAATGCCGTTAGTGACTTCTTCAAGCTGCTGTTCAAGGATAGCTCGCTGTCGCTCGATGCTCATCGGGATTTTCTCAAACTGAGAATGCCCGATGATGATAGCGTCGTAGTGCCCGGTAGCAATCCGACCGCAGAACCTTTTACGGTTTTTGGTTTCAAAGTCTTTCTTTGTTGCTACGAGAATATTCGCGGACGGGTAGAGCTGCAAGAACTCCGCCGCCCATTGCTCGGTCAGGTGATTCGGGACAACAAACAGTGATTTACTGCATAATCCAAGCCGCTTCGACTCCATAGCAGCCGCCGTCATTTCGTAGGTTTTGCCCGCGCCGACTGCGTGTGCAAGGAGCGTATTTCCGCCGTAAAGGATATGCGCCACCGCATTTCTTTGGTGCTCGCGAAGCTCAATTTCGGGGTTCATACCGTTAAATGTGATATGGCTTCCGTCGTACTCACGCGGACGGATAGAGTTGAACTTTTCGTTGTAGAGTTTACAAAGTCTTTCTCTGCGTTCAGGATCAGACCATATCCAGTCCTGAAAGCCCTGCTTGATAAGCTCCTGTTTTGCCTGAGCGATTGCGGTTTCCTTTTTATTCAGGATTGCTTTCTTTTTGCCGTCTGCATCTTCCTCATAATCGAAGATACGCACATCTTTAAGGTTCAGCGTTTCCTCGATTATCTTATACGCATTGATACGGCTTGTGCCGTAGGTGCTGTACGCCTTGACATTCCCCCGGTCGTAGGATTTGCCCTCGATATTCCATTCTCCCGTGTACTCTGAAAAGTGGATTTTTATATTCCATTGTGAGTATTTCGGCGTGTCAAGAAACTCGTAAACAAACTGCTGTACTATCTCCGACGGTAGCCAGGTCGCACCTAGCCGGACGGAAATCTCGCTTGCGGTCAGGTCTTTGGGCTGAACCTTTTGCAGCGCCTCAACATTTATCGCATATTCTTCGGGAGAAAGCTGTGCGGATTTCTTCGCCCAAGCGAGTTTCTCCCGGACATTTCCGGAGAGGTATGCGTCCGCCATAAGGTACTTTGCTTCGGTGCTGTTTCCGTACCCGTACATCGGGTTTAAGAAGATTACACCTTTTAAGTCAGCAAAAATTTCATCTTCGGTTTTGCCTGAAAGCTCGCACATATATTCCATATCAACACAGGCTTTTTCACCCATAGAAACGGCAAGCGCTTCGCTGGCGGTATCGACCGACGTGACCGGAGTATGCGGCTTAATCGTCCGCTTAAAGAACATATCCGCTTTTCTTTCAAGCTGCCCTTCATCGCCCAAGACTTCAAGAGCCGAAAGCAAAGAGAACGAACTATCCTGAGAGAAAGCGGAAGAATTGGCTCTGCTATTGAGCAGTCCGTACTTACTTGTAAAGCTGTCGTAGAGTGTGTTTAACCGCTCCTGCTCTGCCTTTATTGCCGAGTCGGGATAATCTTCGGTCTGCAACTCAATCAGCTTCCTGACGCAGTCGCGGATTTCAATCATACCCTTAATGCGGTTTTCTGCGGTGGCGGAAACATCAACGGGAGCCATACGGCTGTTTTCACGGAAGTAGATTTTGCCGTCCACAAGTGTGTATGAAAAGTTCCTCACGGTCGGGTCGGCTGGAATGGAATTATCTTCTTCGGTGAGTTCATCTTCGACTTCATACGCTGTAATCTCACCGTGAATGTTTGTGATGGCTTCGCCGAGCTGCTCTGCAAGGTCAGCGCCCTCATACGGCACACAGGTCGGTTCCATGCCAAAGCGCCCCGATACCATTTTCATCTCACCGAGTATCATTTCGGGGTGCTCGATGAAATAGCTGTTCATCGTGATGCCGTTTTCGTCTGTGCCGAGATGCACCCAATCTGGCTCAATATCTACAATGCGGTCACGCTTTTGCAAAATGAGAATATCCGATACAACTTCCGTTCCTGCGTTGCCCTTGAACGTATCATTCGGCAGGCGGATAGCGCCGAGCAGGTCGGCTCTCTGTGCAATATACTTGCGGACTGCGGGGTTCTCCTTGTCCATCGTGCCTTTGCTCGTGATAAGCGCCATAACGCCACCCGATCGCAATTTATCGAGGGACTTAGCAAAGAAATAGTCGTGGATCAAGAACTTGTGCTTGTCGTATCTCTTGTCGGGAACTTTGAAATCCCCGAAAGGCACATTGCCCACAACTGCATCAAAAAAGCTGTCGGGGAGATTAGCTTCCTCAAAGCCCTGCGCGGCAATAGAAGCCTTCTGATAAAGCTGCTGTGCAATACCCGCCGAAACTGTGTCAAGCTCTACGCCGTAAACCTTACTTTCCTGCATTGATTCCGGCAGCATACCGATAAAGTGACCGATACCGCAAGACGGCTCTAAGATGTTGCCTTCATGAAAACCTAACTGTTCCATCACCTTATATACGGCCTTAATAACCGTAGGCGGGGTGTAAAAGGCGGTCAGGGTGCTTTCTCTTGCAGCGGCATATTCTTCCGGGGATAGCGCCGAGTAAAGCTCGCGGAACTCATCTGCCCACGCTGAATTATTCTCATCAAAGGCTTCGGGGATGCCGCCCCAGCCGACATATCTCGACAAGATTTTCTGCTCATCAGGTGTGGCAAAGCGATTGCCTTGCTCGCACTCTTTAAGGGTTCTGATTGCTTCCATATTCCTGCGGAAGCGTTCTTTCTTGCCGACCTCCTCGATTTCGTGAGAAGCGAGATTGAAGTTGTGACGGTCTGCCATAGGAATTTCGGGGTGTAGGTCGAAGGACTGTACCTTGCTTTTCTTCGGCTGTAAAAACTTCGGAACAATTGGCTCTGAAACCTCTTTCGCCGTTTCAGGATAGCGGCTGTCGATTATCTCGGCAACCGATGTCATTTCACTTTCTGCCTGTGATACAAGTGTGTCCATTGTATCCTGCGTTCCGCCTATGCGCTCAGGGTAAGGCTCTGCTGTGTGTTTTTCTTCGGCCTGTAAAACCTTTACCTTCAGATGGTCGTTCATCGGGTTTTCACGCACCTTACGGTCAAATTCTTCCCGACTTATTTCCTTATTCATTAACGGGAACTGCGTATCATTCAGCACTACCCGATTATCATCAAAGTTCAGTATTTCATACTCATTTGCACCGAGATAAACGTTGTTGCCGAGGTGGTATTCATAAGTATAAGTGATCTGCTTCTGTTCTTTTCTTTCGGTCGGTGCAGTAGAAAGAATTTCCCGCCTTCTGCGTTCCTCGGCGGCTTCGGCACGGCGAAGCTCCTGCTTTTCGAGCCATTCGGGATAGAGTCTCTTTTCCTTTGGGTTCAGGTAACGGTCTAGCTTTATCAGCTCACCTATGCGCTTTTCAACCTGATTCCAGTTGAGGTCAATATGAGGCTTATCGCTGCCTACGCCCTTTGAAATGCGGATACCCTTGCCGTCGTGCTGTTCGTCAATTCCTGTTCCGACAATCACCGGATAACTGCCGCCCCAGCCATATTCATTTTTCAGAAAATCTGCATTTTCTTTCTTTGACAGACTCTTCTGAAACTGCTCATAGATACGCAATTTGCCCTCCGACACTCCGCTTCCGCGGGCGATAACGGCATCAATAATCTCCTGTGAAAAAGTAAAAGCAGAGGGTTTTGTTACCTCTGCTTCGTAATCGCTGATTAAATTCATCTGCCCGTCTATTGACGGTAAAGGCTTTATCGTATCCTTAAGCTCACCTAAAAGCCGCATAGCTTCAAAGTGCAGTGCTATAACTTCCCAGTCGTAAAAGCTCTGCTTTGTACGGCTTAAATAACTGCCCTCCCAAAGCTGTAACACATTCTGATAAGTCTTGTAGCCGACTCGTCTGCCGTCACCCAGTATCACTTCGGTATAATCATTGTTGAAAATACTCCTGATATACTCGGTGCGCCTGTCCTCGTCGGCTACGCTCTCATAAAATGCACGGATTTCATTTTTGGTGGCTTTGAGATGCGGGGTGGCTGCAAGCATTTCACGGATAGTATCATCGTTGCCGAAGAACGGCAGGCTATTATCCTCGTGGTTTCGGTCGTAATAGTCTAAGCGAAGATTATTTCCTTCATCACGATTTCCCGAACCCGGCTCTTGATGTTGTTCATTTTGCGTACCCAGCTCATCATATCCGCCGCCTTCAGGCTCTCGGTCAGACCCTCCTTCGCTGCCAGCTCTCTCGTCAGGCGTTCCTCCATTTCGGTTGCCGTCTGTTCGGTTTCCGTCAGGTGTTCGTTCAGCTTGCAGCTCGTCAGGAGGTTGTAGTACAGCACCCTGCGGTTTTCCTTCAGGTACTTCGCTCTCATTTGCGAGTACCGTCCCGTCGGCGCTTCCGGCTGTTCCGGTAAGGTCAGGTTGGGCAGTCTGTAATCGCCCTGCATCGTGTAACTGAGTTCGTTCATTGTCTGGACTCCTTTCGTCTTTTTTATTCGTATCTATATTATAATCGGACTTGTGATTATTCGCAATTGTGCGATTTTGTCTTTCGAGTGATATAACCGTTTTTGCAACCTCGGCAAGACCCATCTGGGAAATATCGCTGACGGCAAAGCCGAGAGCGTTAAGTGTTGCCGGCGTGTTGAAATTGACAATATCCTCAAAATCCTCACGACCGAAATATTCTTCCGTGCTTATACCGAGCCTTGCCATCATCATATACGCCACGCTGTTGGTAGCGACCTTTCTGTAGATGGAGGTAATATTGTCCTCATCCAGTTCTTCTAAAAAGCTGTCGTTTACCGAGTACAGCAAATCGCGGGTGTAATCGGGCAGATTATCCTCGGCGGCATTTTTCGCCGCACTCATAACCGTGTCGGCAAGGCTTGAATTATCACGGATCGCTGCGAAGCTGCTTTCAAGGGTCTGAATAACTTCCTGCTCATATTCCGGCTTCATAGTCCAGATTGGTACAGGTCTTGAGTGCCTGCTTTCGTGGGTGTCGGATATGTCGAAATAGTGGATAAGTCTCTGCGTGCTCCTTGCGGCATCGTCAAAGACCGCAATACCCGTTGCACCCCGATTAACCCACCGTCCGAAGGAGCTGTTCCAGCGCTCGATTTCAAGTACGGCAGTAGCATCGGGTCTTTGCGCGAATATCAGAAGCTGTTCATCAAAGCGCAGCTTATAATTCCGACACGCGGAAGATAAAAATGCTTCCCAGTTTTTCGGTGAAGATACCACCATCTTGCAGGTACGGTCGTACAGCTCTGAAATAAGGTCAAACTTACGGGACACGATTAAGCACCTCCTTGTTTATCTTTCGTAATCTTTACTTTTTCTCGTCTGCTTTATTGGAGCGCCGTTTTCATTGTAGCTGTACGGGTCGGCGGCAGGACTTTCCCAACCGCAAGCTGCACCCGCCTTCATTGCTTCGGCCTGTCTTTTGGTTACACCGAGCTTTTCGTTCATCAGCTCGGCAAGCTCTTTCTTTCCATCAGCGCCGCTTTCATTCAGGTCTGCTTTTAAATATCCCGCAACACCCTTTTTAGCAAGGAAAATCTCATCGGTGGTCTGCAGATACACATAGCATTGCTCCGGCAGAGAGGAGCGAAGCGGTATTACGGTATTTCCGTTACGCTCCGTTATCTCGGCAAACTCACAGATATGATACAGGTTAATACCGACTTCGAGGTGGTAGTAGTCGATATATCTGCACCTGCTGTCCTCGGATTTTCCGTTGCTGTATGTGACACGAATACTGTCGCCGTCCGGAATGACGAATTTCTCGTTGTAGTGCGGATCGATAAAGCGGATACCCCTGCGTGCTTCGTGAATATGCTTGTCGAGCAGGTCACGCTTGTAGCAATGGCAGTACAGATTGTATTCGCCCTTGTACGGATTGTATCGCATAAGGTAGGTATATTTCGGCGTATCGATACGATAGCCGAAGCTTCTTTTGTCGCTGTCCATAGCCGCCTGTTCATCCGCTAAGCAGAACTTATACAGAGTTTCTATATCGTGCAGCGGAAAGTTTTGTTTTCGCTCATGGTTGATGATTGAATTAAACTCCGCTTTGAACTCGTCGGTCTTTAATTCCTCGCAGAAATCATTCCAGCTTGAATAGAACTCTTTGCCCGTGCTGCCGAGATCGGCTCGCAGATACCCGATAAAGCCCGTCTGCATTGAAATCTGCGGGCTCTGATAATACGCATATTTGTGTTCTTCGGGAAACATAACTCTTTTTGTGCTGACTGCATTATCCATTGTGTTACCTCGTTCTTTCTATATTTTTCTTTTGTTTTGGAATATCGAATCCATATACGGCGGCTATCTCATCACCGAGCCGCCTTGTCACTCTCGTTATATCGGCTCGTGTAGCCGTGCCGTAATATATTTTATCTTTCCGATTCTCAATCTGACTTTCTGTGGCGGTGCCTTTGAATACACGGTAGAGGTAGTGATCAGTACCGTCGTGATGAATGGCATCGGCGCGGAGATCTCCGTACTTATCCACATACCATTCGGTATAATCGGTTTCGGAGTAAAGGCAATCCTTGATGTTGCCGGATTCTATAACCTTGTATCCCGATACTCTGCCGTTCCATCTCCCGATGTCGCCGATTACGATAATCGGCTGTGAGAGCTGTATATTGAGATTTGCGCGCTCATCAGTAAGATAATCGGCGTTGATTTCATACATCTTCTGTATCAGCTCGTCTTCGGATAGGTCGGGGTACTGCTGCGCAAGGTCTCCCCGCCAGTCATTAAAATCAAGGTGAATATCGCTCCAGATAATATGGCGGTCACTCTGCTTGCTGCTCATCTGCACCACCGCCTAAGTAGGAGAAAAGCTTGCCCGATTTGGTTGCTTTTTGCAGCTCCATAATCACCGTCATGTCCTGAATGGTGATGTTAGGGATTTTGAGAATGCTTTCAATTGTGAGTCCCTGCAAGTCCTTTTCGGTTCTGCATTTCGCTTCAAAGAGCTTGCTTAAGACTTTGACCTTCTGCTGTAGAGTAATAGCGTCTTTCATCGGTCTGTACCTCCTTGTTTCAGCTGATATTGATTACGACCGTAACCAAGCCGTTTTCAGAATCTTTCCGTGAAAATTCAGGTAACAAGGACTGCACACGCTGCCTTGCTCTTCGGATTGTTTCAAAGCAGGGAAGCCCGTAGGCTTTGTAGTTATATGCTATATCCGAAAGCGGCAGTCCGCCTGCGCGGATACACCCGAAACGGTTGTAGTACCGGAAAAACAAGAGCATATCGTCATTTCTTGTTTCGGGGCAGTCCTTTAAAATTTGCAGAACACGGTTTTCTACTGTATTTGTTATATTCATAATGTTATTTTCCTCCTATTTAAAGATAATGGGCGAAGATTTCCCCGCCCACATTTACGTTATTTCTTCTTTTTGTTTCTTATTTGCAGAAAGATAAAGCCGCCTATGATAAAGGCGACCAAAATTATTACGATGATTGTTTTAAGCTCCATCATCAATCCTCCTTTTTGTAAGCATAAGAAAAACGCCACCTTTTCAGATGGCGTTTTCTAAACGCAATTATTCAGTTCCGGTTGACTTCGGACAATTTATTACTGCAACATCTGCAAACTTCTTTTTCAGAAAGCTCACATACGCTTGCTCGCTTTCGCCCTCGCAAAACACCTCGATAAAAGGTTTTTCCGATTTAAACTGACGAGGCACTTACTCCACCTCCTCAATTTCTACATCAGGCGTCGCGCCGTATTTGCCGACAAGATAGCCCTTACGGATATTATCGGTTGTTCGGGTTGCAAATTCACTGATGCTGTAAAGCTCCGATACGCCGTCATTATCACGCTTATCAACAAAATACAATTGGTCTTTACGCAAAAGCTCCATATTCATAAGCTCGGTATTATTTGTCGTAAAGACGATTTGCGCTCCTTTTCGGTTCGTATTCTTGCTTTGAAATTTTGAAACGATAAAATTGACAAGCATAGGATGAAGTTCCCGCTCCAGTTCGTCTACAAGCAAAATACCGCCGTTTTGTAAAGCTGACTCTATTGCCGGAGCTAACGACATTAACTTCCTTGTTCCGTCCGACTCCTCAGAAAGATCCAAGGAGTACAGCATTTTGCTGCCGTCTTTGTTCTCGCCCTGGTGTATCGCTTTCGCGGTGACTTCTCCCATTCTTAATCGCACTTCGGAGTTATTTGAGGTTTCTGACAGAACGTTCATAAACTTCCTAAGCGCTTCTTTTATTCCTTCGGGTATATACTCCGGGAAAGAATTATCGTCCTTGATTTCTTTGTTATCAAACTCAAACTGCATATCATCTATACCAAGGTCGGCAGTTTTAGCATAATCCGTAATTGCTTTCAGCATACTCTTATTTTCTGCATATTCAAGAAGCTGTTTCGGAATATCCGTATAATCTCGCGAAAAGAAAATACATTCCCGAAACCACTTCATTGCACTCACGCAGGCGGAATCGTTCATCGTGCAGGCAACAGAAAAGAACAACTGATTGCCTGCAACCATTTCTCCTATCATATTACGTTTGGCTTTATCTTCTGTAAAACTGAAATCTTGTCCGGTTCTCGAAAAAATCAAAGCCTTTTGTCCTTTTGGCGCATGATAGAGATATTCGCTGATTATCTTTTCCTTTGTAGCTGAAAACCCGTACCAATATTTGATTCCGTTCAGCACATAAATGAAATCGAAAGATGTCGGCTGTTTTTTTGAATAATCATTCAAGCCGAATGGCATCACGGGAATCTCTGCTTTTTCGTGTTGTGTCCTCTGTGCGTTCTTAATAAACTGCACAGCAAGCCAAAAGGCACGGATAACATTACTTTTTCCTCCGCCGTTTTTTCCGTAAATTGCAACTCCCGGCAAAAGCTTTGTGCTTTTTTCCTGAATCAAGCAATTTTTAAAAGTGCCAAGTCCGGTCGCTTCCATTGATAGTACCGTTTCATCACGAAATGAACGATAATTACTGAATTTAAATTCTATCAGCATAAAAACACCTCCGCATTTCACAAGCCATAAGCATAGTATATCACAGCTTTACAAAAAATACAATCATAAAAATCGATTTTTTTGATTTTTTTGCTCTGATTTTATCGATTTTCAAAAAATTATTCTGTGAGCTGAACACGGTTGTTGTCCTGTATGCCAGAATTATTCGTTACCGATTAGCTTTTCTTTTCCTGCGTCCTGTATAAGCAGTAATACCGATAACGCCGCACGACATGACAGGGAGTAAAAGACCGCCTGTTTTGTTTTCACCTGTCTTTGGATTGTCGTTGATACTGTTGTGCATTTCCACGATAGTAGTGGAATCGCTCATAACAGTTGCCTTCTTATCGGCGGGAAGAGTGTAGGGAGCGGACACATCATCGTGAACCTCTGATATAGTATACTCGCCGATACGCAGTCCTGAAAGTGTGATTTCGCCGTTCTTATCGGTTTTGAGAATTACATCGTAGCCGTTATCTCCGACAATGCGGAAAGAAAAGCCTTCCACCTTGCCGTCATCTGATGTCTTTACTATCTTCAGATTTCCGCGCATAGTCTCGTTCACAAAGCCTACGCCCGCCTTGTTCTCCACGGAATAGGTCATGCCGTCCGTTTCGATAAACACAGGGTAAACACCCTCGTCAAGCATAAAACCTTCCGGTGCTTTAGTTTCCTTTACAAGATAGTGTCCGTATCTCAGTTCGTTCATCTCATAAACACCGACTTCGCTCTCGGATAAAGTTCCGAAAAGCGTGTCGCCATCGTCAAGCTGTCCGTCTGCGTTGTTGTCTTTGTAGACCTCAAATACCGCACCGGAGAGCTTGTTGTCGGGATATTCGGCGTCTACTTTGGTAAGTGTGATGTTGCCCTTTATCGGCGCGTTTATAAAGCCTATACCCGCCTTGTTTTCTACCGCATACGTCATGCCGTCCGTTTCGATAAATACGGGATAAACTCCCTCATCAAGTAAGAAACCTTCGGGCGCTTCGACTTCCTTTACAAGATAGCGACCATATCTCAGCTCGTTCATTTCGTAAATGCCAAGCTCGCTCTCGGTGAGAGTACCGATAAACGTGTCTCCATCGTCAAGCTGTCCGTCTGCGTTGTTGTCTTTGTAGACCTCAAAGACTGCACCGGAGAGCTTGTTATCGGGATATTCGGCGTCTACTTTGGTAAGTGTGATGTTGCCCTTTATCGGCGCGTTTATAAAGCCTACGCCTGCCTTGTTTTCCACGGAATAGGTCATACCGTCTGTTTCAATGAATACAGAATAAATGCCTGTATCAAGCAGAAAACCGTCCGGCGCTTTGACTTCCTTTACAAGATAGTGTCCGTATCTCAGCTCGTTCATCTCATAAACGCCAACTTCACTCTCGGATAAAGTTCCGATAAGCGTGTCGCCATCATCAAGCTGTCCGTCTGCGTTGTTGTCTTTGTAGACCTCAAAGACTGCACCGGAGAGCTTGTTGTCAGGATATTCGGCGTCTACTTTGGTAAGTGTGATGTTGCCCTTTATCGGCGCATTTATAAAGCCTACACCAGCCTTGTTCTCTACTGCATAAGTCATGCCGTCCGTTTCGATAAACACGGGATAAACACCTTCATCAAGCAGAAAGCCTTCGGGCGCTTTGACTTCCTTTACGAGATAGTGTCCGTATCTCAGTTCGTTCATCTCATAAACGCCGACTTCACTCTCGGTGAGTGTGCCGATAAGCGTGTCGCTATTGTCAAGTTGTCCGTCTGCATTGTTGTCTTTGTAGACCTCAAATATCGCTCCGAAAAGCTTATTATCGGGATATTCGGCGTCAACCTTTGTGAGTGTGATGTTGCCGCGAACAAAGTCGTTTACGATTTCGATTTCGACAACCTGTTCATTTTCGGCAATATTCACTTCATAGACAGTTTCGTTAAGAACGAAGCCAGTCGGCTGTTCGATTTCCCTCACATACCAGACGCCGAACGGAATCTGCTCAAAAGAAAAACTGCCGTTTTCTTTTGAAATGGCAGTCATCAAAGCGTTTTCTGTTGTAAACTCAGTATCATTTGACTCAAAAAGTCCGATAAGCACACCGCCGAGAGGTTCGCCGTTCTCATCTATCTTTTTGCCTGATACCGAGCCGTAGATAAGTTCGTTTTCAATTGCTTCACCGTCATTGACCGCAAGCTGAACCTTTGCGGTTTCCTGTCCCACATACTCAAAGGTTATTGGGTACTTGGTATCAGAGAGAATATAATGCTTGTCGGTGGCAAGCTCTTTTACGTAGTAGCTGCCGATAGGCAAGTCGGTTTTAAAAATGCCGTTCCCGCGTTCATCAAGGGTAATGATTTCAATTAAACCATCAGCGGGGATAGAGGTACCGCTTTTAGATACAAGCTCCTTTGCGGCAAACAGACCGAAGCTGATATTTTTCATTTCATCGTTTGTTCCGATACCGAAAAGGTCGTTCACTTCAAGTGCTTTCTTCAAACTGATTTCAACTTTCTGCTTTTCATTAATAAAAGAAGCTCCGGTTTCGGTTATAGATACATTCTCTCCTGCGTAAACAAGCTCGGCAATGTGTATTTCATCATTCAAAACCATACCGTAGGGAGCTTTGATTTCCTCGATTTCGTATTTGCCGAGATAGAGTTCGCGACTCTTTGCAAAGCCGTTGTTTCCGGTAGTAACGGTGTCAACAACCTCTCCCTTTGTGAAGCGTATAGTTCCGTCAGCTGTGATAATATCTTCGGCTGCACGGATTTCATATACCGCGCCTGAAAGTCCGATGATTTCATATTGCGGCTGATATACTACCGGCAGGACGTTTTTGCTTTCATCGATGCCGCCGATTATGCCGACACCATAAAATACGCTGCCGGTTTTTTCAATGGTAATAGTGCCTTTCTGCGCCGTGTTCGGCTTATTGACTTTTATCACTGTAATTCCGCTTTCTTCGGTCGAGTTTTCCTGTGTCACATCAAAATAAACCGGTGTGCTGTCAAGCACATAGCCGTAGGGTGCCTTTACCTCTACAATCGAGTAGCCCTTACCGTAAGGCAGTTTTTTGGGCGTTACAAGACAGCCGTTTGCATCGGTGTAAAAGGTGTCAACCGTTGTAGGCGTGGGATAGGTAAAGGCCATTGTTACGAGTTTGCCGTCAGGGTCGTATATCTGAAAGGCTGCGCCTGCATACGCTATATTCCTGCCGGTTTCTGCATCGGTTTTCACTACACGGACATAGCTTTCAAAGCCGCCGTTGTTGATAAGATAACGGTAAGTTTGTTTATCCTGAGCAATGAACACATCAAAGTCCTTCATCAGCTCACGACCTTCCCAGCCGGAGATCTGATGAACGGTATATACGCCGTAAGGCATATCCTTTGTCTGCCCGAAGCCGTTTTCGTCGCAGACGATAATATCTCGTTCGTCCTCCTCAGAAGCAGCATAGCTTCCTGCAGACTTGAGATAGACTTCAAAGGTTGCGCCGCTTTCAGGCGTTTCAATTCCGGTTTCACCGTCATCGGTATGTTTGATGATGGCGATATTGCCCTTTACAACCTGCTCGTTCACATCGTTTTCGGTCTGATTGTGTTCCACAGTATATAGCTGCGCCTCTGCTCCTACCTTATAGATGGCGGTATCAAGCAGATAGCCCACCGATGGAGTGATTTCACGAATTATCCAGTCATCACCGCAGACATATTCCTGTGTGGTGAACTGTCCGTATTTATCTGTGGTGTAGGTGTCAATCAGTTCTTCGCCCTTGTAAATGCCGTAAACGGCTCCCTCAAGTGTAGCATCGCCCTGTGCCGAGCCTTTTTCACTATCGCTCTTTGTCACAGTTACAGTAAACTTTTTAAGAATATTTGTCATATCGCGGCTTGCAACTTCTTCCCACTTTATCGGCACGGTCTGATTTTCCGGAACAACATAACGGATTGCCGTATCCACTTCCTCGATAGTATAGGGTGTTTCGCCTGATATAAGTACATCATTGAAATACGCTACACCGTTCTTGTCGGTAACTGCGTATTCATCGACTTTTATTCCACTGAGAGATGTGCCGTACAAATGGAATTTTATTCCCTCAACAAAGTTATCCTCGGAGGTCTTAATCACCTTTAAATCGCCGCGTTTCAGCTCATTGTCAAAAGGCTTTTCGATAACCTTATTCCATTCGATAGGGGTAGTTTGCTTTTCGGGCACGATATATCTGTCTGGTGCGCCTACTTCCTCCACGGTGTAGGGTTTTTTGCCCGAAACAAGAATATCGTTGAAATACGCTACGCCGTTCTTCTCGGTAACGGCATATTCATCGACCTTTATTCCGCTGAGTGAAGTGCCGTATAGGTGAAATTTTATACCCTCGACAAAGTTATCCTCGGAGGTCTTAATCACCTTTAAATCGCCGCGTTTCAGTTCATTGTCAAACGGCTTTTCGATAACCTTGTTCCATTCGATAGGAGTGGTCTGCTTTTCCGGCACGATATACCGGTCGGATGTGTCAACTTCCTCGATAGTATAGGGTGTTTCGCCTGAAACGAGAATATCGTTGAAATACGCTACGCCGTTTTTATCGGTAACGGCATATTCATCGACAGCAATTCCGCTGAGCGAAGTGCCGTACAGGTGAAATTTTATACCCTCGACAAAGTTATCCTCGGAGGTCTTAATCACCTTTAAATCGCCGCGCTTCAGTTCATTGTTAAAGGTAACTGTTGCGGTTTTGTTGCTTACAACCGTCACAGTTCTGCTTTCCTGCGGCTTGTATTTATCGGCTGTCACCTCGGTAACTCTGTATGTGCCGGGTTTCAGATTTTCTATCAGTATTTCGCCCTTTGCATTGGTCGTAACGGTTTTATTAACTCCGTTTCCCGTAACGGTGAAGGTAATGCCGCTTATTTTACCGTCCTCGGAAGTCTTTACAATCTTAGCCGAGCCTTCATCAATCTCATTTATCGCTTCGATTGTTACAAGACCGTTATTATCGGCGTTCACCGTAACTTTCCATTCGGTTTTGTCGTATGCGTGATAATTGGTAGGAAATACGGTTTCCTTTACGGTGTAGGTGCCGTAGGGCACAGGCTTACTCGTCTTGGCGTAGCCGCTGCTGTTTGTCGGTCCGATTTCGTATGACAGACCGGTTTCGGTATTTGTTGCCATAAAAACAGCTCCTGCCAGCTTTTCGCCGCCTGTACCTTTCTTATACACCTCAATTATGCCGTCAGGCTCGGTCGTATTTTCGGGCAGATGAAAATAAGCATTGGGATAGGAACCCTTATCTCCCGCCTGAGCCATATAGTCCGCACGCATAATCTCCGGACCGCGTTCATTTCCGACATGGATAATAAAATCGGCGCCGTTGTAAGTACCGGAATAGATCGCGATATGCACATGAGAGTTTTCGGCTGTTCCGAAAACAATTATATCGCCCGGTGTCAGCTTGCTTCTGTCTACATCTGTGGCGCTTGTACCGATTTTCTCGATTTTTCCCGCGGCGGCAAGGTTATTCAGCGCTGTCTGCCAGGTTGACACAGACTGAGTTCCCGCCCCGGTTGCGTCCACTGCATCCGATATATACTGCGTGTCTGCACCCTCAATATTCGGAAGGTAGTTGCACAAGTAATATGTCACAAAGCTTGCACAGCACAAGCCGTACTGCTCGAATGCCGAAATGTCGGGCGCTTTTCCGGTTGCCGTACTGCTGTCTGATACAGTTTCTTTACCGGTTAGGCTAAGTCCGTAAGATATATCAGACAGCACCGATGCAGGCGCGCTTGAGCCAAAGCTGCCGGGCTGATACAGCGTTCCATCATTCTTCTGCTTCTGCACATCGTAGCCGGTGTATTCCAGGGCACGAAGAATTGCGGAATCTGCCATATTATCAGGCAAATCGGAAGCTACTGCAGCAAATGTCCCGACAGGCGCAGTCGATAACAGCATTGCGCCTGCAAGGAAAGCCGACACGATTTTTGAAAATTTCTTTTTCATTTTGTCTCGTCCTTTCTGTAAAATAGAATAACGCCTGATTTTTCAATCAAGCGTCAAAATATGTGGGTATTAAACCTATCCGCCGTAATCTACGCTGCTTACGCAGACACAGCAGTACCAGGCGGAGGTAGCATCGTCGAAAGTACAGCCAACCGCCATATACAGGTATTCGCTTGAGCTGAGATAGCTCCAATGAGGCAGACTGTTTTTTAAGGCGTCTGCGATTCTTTTACCGATTTCATCGGCAGTACCGCCTTTGCTAACTTTTACAATTGCTTCACGATTGTATCCGTTGTAGTAATTACTGCTTTCGGGAAAACCGTACACGGTCATATCAACATACTTACCGTACTTAAAAGCTGCACAAGCTTCACTACCGTCCGTGTGGCAAAAATCAGTAACAAGCTGCTGGCTGCGATAACGTGCGACTTTTGTGAGACCGTTTAAAACGATGGCTTTTTCGGAACGATATTCGTTGATATATTTTGCGACCTTCGCTTCGACTTCGGCTCGGTCCGCTATCAAAGGAATAGCCTGCGGCTGTTCTTTTGGTGCAGAGCTTACTGCAGTTTGCACAGTTGTGTATGCTTCTGTTTTAGCAGTTTCAGGTTTCGCAGTTTCCGGCTTAGCGGTTTCTGCTGGCTTTTTCTCGCTCGCGGTCGTTTGGGGCGCAACTGCGGCGGTGGTACTTGCCGAAGAGAAAACCGGTTGATCCGTTTCATCTTCGTACCTGTCGGGCTGTGAAGTGTCAGCCGCGGTTTTGGTTGAGGTTACCGTTTCCGGCTTGCTGTCCGAAGAAGGACAAGCCGTTGTATTTTGGACCTGAGTTGAAGTTTCAGCACGGGTTTCCGCTGTAGTCAAAACAACCGTTTCAGCTTTACTTACAGTTTCCGGCTTATCCGTAACGGTTTCACCGGTCATACTGGCCGAAGAAAAACTGTCGGCGTTAAGCGGCTTTTCATCCGCGGCACAGCCGGACAAAAGTATAGCTGAAATAACAAGAATCGGTATAAGATGCTTTTTCATAGGCTCACCCTCCTTTGGTTTTCTACCCACATTGTACCGAATTTTTCTCTTTTTTGCAAGAGTGCAATTTTAAATCATACGCACCACCTCCCAAAAGTGTGAATTTTCGGCTTGCCTTAGATAGATTTAACTTACAGAGATAGCTATATATTGAGAGATAGCTTATATATTCTTCTTCGGCAAGTCAGTAAGTATTAAGGGGTTAGAGTGTGAGGAAGGGGAGAACAAAAAAATACTCCCCCTATCTTGAATCACGCTCCGCCCGCTTTCGCAAATAAGTCGCATAATGTTCCAAAGCCTTGCAGATATATTCCTCCGTCTGGCTTATGGAAACGCTTTTCGGAATCAGCTGCCGCACCCTGTCCCCGCTAAGTACGATTCTTTCTCGTTGGTTAGGCTTTTGCTCGGACATAATAGCAGAAATAGCTTCGGGTGTGAGCTTTCCTTCTTCAAACAGCTTTCGCATACGGATTGTCTGGTCGTGCGACGGTGTGCAGTCATTCAGACTGATTTCGTCTGCCAGGTCATGCTGACAGTCCTCGTCAAGAAAAGAAATCTCAACAGCAGGCCGCATTTTCATTGAGCCCTCGTCTACAAGTTCAAGCAGTTCGGGGATAAGATTTGTAAGGCGGATATATCTGCGGATTTGGTCTTTACTTTCACCTACTTGTTCGGCAAGTTCAACATCTGAACGCCCTTGTGGCAACTTAGTCGCCAGTGGCGACGAAGTTAAATCTGTCCTTTGTCCCTGCCTGTTCATCGCCTCCAAACGCATTTTGTATGCAAATGCTTTTTCCGAGGGAAGTATCTGCGACCTTTGAAAATTGCTTTCCACCATTAAGATGGTGGCTTCTTCTTTCGTCAGCTCGACTACCTCACATCTGAGTGTTTCAAAGCCTGCAAGCTCACACGCCCGTTTTCGTCTGTGTCCCGATACAAGCTCATATCTGCCGTCGTCTTTCTGACGGACGGTAGCAGGAGTAATAACCCCTCGCTCCCTGATGCTTTCCACAAGCTGAATCATATCCTCGTCATCACGCACCTTAAACGGGTGGTCGGGGAAATCGTCAATCTGCTCTATGGGAATATCACGGATTTTTGCGAGCTTGGCTTCGTCTCTCATTTCCTGTGTTGAAAACAGGTCATCGAGTGTTGGCAGAGTGAAGTCGCTCTTTCTTCCTGCCATCAGCTAACACCTCCTTTGTCAGTTCGGCGTAAGCCTTTGCCGCAGGACTGTTCGGCTCATACTTGTATATGCTGACTCCTTTAGACGCTACCTCCGCGGCTTTTACCGCCATAGGTATAGCCGAGCGGTATATCTTTACCGCTCCGCCGTAGTTCTGCCACAGCGCGTTTGCCGTGCTTTTCGCAAGGTTTGTCCGGTTGTCTACAATATTAAGTAGGATACCGTCAATCTTCAGGTTCGGATTGACATGCTGCTTGACCTTCCCAATGGTTTGCATAAGCTGTGTCATTCCTTTTGCGGGAAGATACTGAGCCTGAACGGGGATGATTACGCTGTCTGCCGCCGCTAAAGCGTTCAAAGTAACCATACCGAGTGAAGGCATACAATCAATTAAGATATATTCGTAATCGTCCTTTACCTTATTCAGATAGGTTCTCAAAACGGTTTCACGGCTCATAGTCGTTACAAGCATCATTTCCATAGCGGATAGTTCAAGGTTTGCGGGCAGCAAGTCAACATTTTCCTCGTGATGCAGAATACCCGAATGGGGGTCTGTGTTTTCCTCGCGCATTATCCCAGATAGCTTAGTGGTAATGGTAGCAGACAGGCTGTCATTATCTTTCCACCCAAGACAGGTCGTAAGGTCGCCCTGCGGGTCTGCGTCTACAAGGAGTACCTTTTTTCCTTGCCTTGCAAGCCCGATACCTAAATTCACCGTTGTGGTGGTTTTGCCTGTGCCGCCCTTCTGATTGCAGATAGCAATGGTTTTACAGTTGGGCATTGGCGTCCCTCCTTTCATCAGATTTGAATCTTTCGATCCACTTAAACGCAAAAAGCCATTGACCTTTTGCGTTTAAGTAGTTGCATTTAATTCGATCTTATCCCCCAAATGCACAAAAGGAAATCAACAAGCGTCTGACTGCTGATCAGACTCATAGGAATTTCACCTCTGCCGGGTTCTCCGCCAGCTCCGTAGAGAAGTATCATTGTCCCTGAAACGTTTCATCGCCTTATCCGCAGCAAATGGATATTTCAGAATGGTTCGGATTCGCTACCCACCTTGCTTTCCGCAATAACCCTTACGGGCAGGAGGTTCTTGGCGCACCTTCATCCGGCTGAGGTATTGTCCTCCGTCCAGGAATGTACTTGTTGAATGTGTATTCAATTTTCAAGGAACAGCGAAAGAGTTGCTCTTAATCCGATAAAAAAATAACCCCTTCACTAATTTCCACTGGGAGAAACCAATTGGCAAGGCAAAATAGAAAATTTTTTAAAAAAAAATAAAAAATCCGCCTAATTCTGAATAGGAAAAGGCGGCTGAATAAAAACACCGTATCGTAATTGAACGACACGGTGCAGTTTGAATTGCTTATTCGATTTGATATGTTCCTTATATATGGTGAACACGGAAACTTCTTTTCTTCGCTTTCTTAACTTCCTTAATGACTTCATCAACATCATCAGCATATTTGCCATACCGTATAAGCGAATTGCGTTTGTTTATAAGAAAAGAGATGATTTCAGCATATTCACGGTCATTGAGAGCAATGTAAAACTTTTTGTCTTTCATAAGAGTAATCTCCTGCGTTGAATATATAATAATTCGCTCATTATGAAAAATGTGCATAGCAGGGAAAACCTAACACAGAATAAATAAGGGATAAAAAGGTATAGGATAAAACAAGTTCGAACTGTTATGAGCACTCTTTTCAATTAGCAGGATTTTTAGCACGATTTTTTGAGCAATTAGCAGGAAAGCGATTTTGATTAGCAAAAATCGAAAATTCCTGCTAATTATATTAGCAAGCTAATTGAGGGTAATGGTAAAATGAATATGCAAAATATGAGGAAAAATATAGCCTTGCTTCGCCATCTAAGCGAAAGCGCAGACACACAAAAAATAAAGCCGAAAACCCTATAAAATAAAGGGTTTCGGCATTATTTTTGGCGCGCTTGCCCGGATTCGAACCGGGGGCGTTCCGCTTAGGAGGCGGACCCTCTATCCTGCTGAGGTACAAGCGCATTTATTAAATTTTATCAATATTACCACTTGCCTTTTTGGACAAGGCAAGCGATAAAGTACAACCTTAGGAGGGGTTTATTATATCCATTTAACTAAGGAGGCGTGCTTGCATATTAAATTAACAGATAATATTATACACTATCTGCTTCGGATTTGCAAGCACTTTGCGAAAATTATTTATACAGTTTTCCGTCACAGACGGTCAGTATCCTGTCGGCATATTTGGCATCGGAAAGGCTGTGTGTGATAAGAATGACGGTTTTGCCGCATTTGTGGCGGGAGAGAAGCAATTCCATTACTTCCTTTCCGGAGCGGCTGTCAAGATTTCCGCACGGCTCGTCCGCAAGGATAAGGTCGGGGTCTGCGGCGATTGCTCTTGCGATAGCGACACGTTGCTGCTGTCCTCCCGAAAGCTCATACGGCTTGTGCGACAGCCTTCCCGAAAGTCCTACAGCTTCAAGCGCAGAAAGTGAGCGTTCAAGGCGTTTCGCTGTCGGGATACCTCTGTAAGTAAGAGGCAATGCTACATTTTCAACCACCGACAGCGTAGGTATAAGATTGAACGACTGAAAAATAAAACCTATCCTTTCGTTTCTTATACGGCTCAGCTCATTATCGGCAAGCGTTTTGGTGTCAAGTCCGGAAAACATATATGTTCCGCTGTCGCAGGTGTCGAGCAGACCGAGAATATTCATCAGCGTGGATTTCCCCGAGCCGCTCGGACCTGTAATTGCTATGAACTCTCCCACGTTTACCGTAAGGCTGACGTTGTCCAGTGCCTGTACCGTACCGTCAGCCATTGTGTAGTGCCTTGATATGTCAGCGGCGTTTATCAGAGCATTCCCGTTTGCTTGATTGATATTCCTGCTTTCTTTCATAAGAGCCGACCTCCTTCGGTGAGAAATAACGGCAAGGCGAGGCTGTCGTGTTGGTTATTACGCCTGCGCCGTGAAGTCCGCAACAGCCGTCATGCTGATGTATGCAAGGCTCGCCGCATATTATCATATTCATTTTTTCACCCTCTTTTTGTGAGATTATAAAGCTATTTTTAGCCGCAACGACTGTAATATTCACTGCATTTCAGTAATATTTTCCGTAACGGCAGATAAACTAAGTAGGTAAAAACGAAAAGGAGAATGAGTATGAATTACCGCAAAACATACAAAAAAAGAAAGGCGTTTCATATTACGATTATCGCAATTTCGGTTATTGCAGGGCTTTATTTCAATATGATGCTTCCCGGTGTTATAAGGGATAACGTTCCTTGTGTGGACGTAATCTTCCCCGAAAGAACAGAATATATCCCGTCCGTAACCTGCAGCGGTACGGTAGGTTATTCACAGGTCAGGAGCATAAAAGAAGAAATACCGCTTATTATAAAGGAATATCTTGTGAATGTCGGCGACAGGGTAGACCAGGGACAGACGATAGCCGTTGTTGATAAGCAGGCGGTGTGTGATAAGCTGAGCAATATATACAGCGGTTCGGTATCCGATGTGCTGACGGCGGCAGAACTTTCCGACAGGATACCTGAGAAAATACCGGCTTTGGTATCCGGAACGGTATGCTATCTTGCAAAAAGCGGAGAGCTTATAGATGCCGGAGCGGATATTGCAAGGGTAGGAGGCAAGGGTGCACTTGTGCTGAATGTTGCTGTGCCTGAACGCAATCTGTCGAAAATCAGAAAAGGGCAGACCGCATTGCTTACTCTGTCGTCTGTTGACGGAAAATTTGCAGGACAGGTGAAAAGCATCGGCAAAAGTATGAGGAAACAATATCTCGGTGCTGTAGAGGAAACCGTAGCCGATGTTATGATAAGCATAGAAAGCCCGTCGGACAAGCTCAAAAGCGGTGACAGCGGATATGCGGAAATACAGACAGGTCTTAAGCGTGATATAGTTACCTTGCCTTACAGTGCGGTTATGCAGGATGAAAAAAGCGAATATATCTACGTTATCGAGAACGGCAGAACAACAAGGCGTGACGTTATAACAGGGCTGGAGCTTGCAAGAAGGACGCAGGTTTTCGGGGTAAGCGTTGAGGAGGAAGTTGTAAAAAGCACGCAGGGAGTAGCGGCAAACTCGATTATTATCAGAAATAAGACGGAATAAAGGAATACACAGGCACAAAACGGTAATTATATAATGGTCGGATATGAAACATAAAGCGGAGGTAGGTTATGGGACTGATGTCGGTTATGGCTGATATATGGAGAAGCAGGAGCAGAAGTGCGCTGACTATGAGCGCAGTTGCGATAGGTATTTTTTCGGTGACGGTAATATCGGCGGCAGGGCAGATAGGCACAGCCAAGATAAACGACAGCCTTGACGATATGGGAGTAAACTCTGTACTTGTGGAGGCACAGGAGGCGGGAGTTGCCTTGAGCGACAGCGATATAGATGCTTTGGGCGGATTGAGCGGTGTCAACGGTGCGATGCCGCTTATGGCACAGGTCACCAAGTGTGAGCTTATCGAAAGCAACGTTTCGTGCATGGTGTGGGGAGTAAACGAGAAAGCGGACGAGATTATTTCGATGAAGGCGATACACGGCAGACTTATTGACAGATCGGATCTTAAAAAAGCCGAAAATATCTGTGTTATTGATGATGAGATAGCACTCGAAACATACGGAAGGACGAACATAGTCGGGAAGACGGTGAGCGTGAATTTCGGCGGTAAATACACTGATTTTACGGTAATCGGTGTTGCCGAGTCGGGACTCAGCCCCATACAGAATATGATGAACGATGCTGTGCCGTATTTTGTATACATTCCCTATACCACAGCACAGAATATAAGCGGTAAAAGTGAATATGACAAAATAGCCGTTCTTCTTGACAAAAACGGTGACGGCGAAACTGCGATAGACAGAATTAAAACCTGTATGGCAAATGTCAAGGGTGAGGGGAGTATAAAAATAAGCGAGCTTCAGAGCCAGAAGAAACAGCTTGACGGAATACTGGCTGCCGCAACCTTGGCGTTGTCGTTCACGGCAGGAATTTCGCTTGCGGTTGCGTCCGTATCGGTTATGACCGCAATGCTTGTAAGTGTTGGCGAACGAAAACGTGAGATAGGCATAAAGAAGTCGCTCGGAGCAAGAAATATAAGAATAGTCGGCGAGTTTTTAGCCGAAAGCACGATGATATGTATTATCGGCAGTATCGTAGGCATTGCGGCAGGCTGTGCGGTGGCATTTGTCATAGGTGTTGCAGTCGGTGAGAGCTTTGTTATGCAGACGGATATAATGCTTATTGCAGTTGCGGTGTCGGCGGTGATAGGTATGATTTCGGGAAGCTATCCTGCATATAAAGCGGCAAGGATGAAGCCGGTGGATGCGCTGAAGATGTAAAGATTCAAAAAAATTTTCCCTACCCTCTTGACAGCTAACGATTATTAGCTTATAATATAGCTAACGATCGTTAGCTTTTTATATCGAGGTGAATATATGAAACAAGCCTCCAAAAAGGAAGACACAAAACAACGCATACTTGACGAAGCGTTGCGGCTCTTTTCACAGAGCGGTTATGATGCTGTAAGCGTTGAGAGAATAGCTTCGGCGGTGGGGATAAAAGCGCCTTCACTGTACAAGCATTTCAAAAGCAAGCAGGAGATATTTGATGCTATCGTTGCGGAAACGTACCGCCGTTATGATACATTCACGGACGGCATTGATGTGCACGTTTCCGAAAGCAAAGCCGATGAAAAGGTGTTTGACGGTATTTCCGAGGAAATGCTTGCAAAAAAGGTAAGACAGCTGATAGAATATTCACTGCACGATGAGTATGTCAGCCGATTCAGACGAATGATGACAATAGAGCAGTTCAGAAACGCTGAGTTTGCGGCTATGTATTCCGAACGGTATCTGGAAAGATTGGTGCGTTATCACGCAGGACTTTTCAGAGCGCTTATCAAGTCGGGAACGATAATCGGAGAAGATCCCGATACGCTGGCACTTGAGTATGTTGCGCCTGTTGTGCTTATGGTAGAAATTTGCGACAGACAGCCCGAAAGGGAAGCGGAGTGCCTGAAACGGCTTGAAGCACACGTCAGAAATTTCTACCGTACATATTCGCCCCACATGGTGAAAACGGCAGAGAAAAGAGGCGGTAAGCGTGACGGATGAAAGTCGTTTTATACTGTGTCCTCACTGCAAGGCGAAAACAAGGGTAAAAATTACACAGGACACGGTGCTGAAGAATTTTCCGCTGTTTTGTCCGAAATGCAAACAGGAGAGCGTTATAAACGTTGAAAATTACATAATTACGTTGATTCAGACAGACGCAAAGACGCAGTGCTGACCTATTTATCGGGGCGGCACTGCGTTATTTTTTTGAAAAGAGGTTTTTGATATGAAATTATATTTCAAGGACGGGGTCACAATTGCGACAACCGTAATGATACTTATCCTTATAGGCTACATAGCATTCTGTATTCTGACACGAAAACAGACACAGCACTGGGGGCTGAGAAGCCTTATACTGCTTGTGTACGGCCTTGTTGTATGCTGTTTCGCCGCAACCCGTGACGGACTTGACAAGACTATTCAGAATGCTATAGACGGAAGCTGTGATCCCGGATTGTTTCAGCTTATCAGCATACCGAACATAGTCGGCTGTATCGGTGCGCTTGCGGTAATTGTCGGAATAATCGCAACGCCGATAGCTAAAACGCAGGCAGCCCGTGAGGTATGGTTTTATGTTATGTCGGGCGGAATAACGCTTAAAATTGTTACTGTTGAAATCGCAAGGATCATAACGTCACTCAGATAAAGGGAAGAGGCAAAACAATGATAATTACGGTAATACACGGAGCTATGCACAAAGGCATTACATACGCTATGACAAAGGCTGTGCTTGACAAACTGGGAAATGACAACGAGATACACGAATTTTTTATGCCGGCAGACGCACCCGGCTACTGTGTCGGCTGTTACAACTGCTTTCTCAAAGGCGAGGAATACTGCCCGGACGCTGAGAAAGTACAGCCGATAGTAAAAGCTATCGAACAAAGCAGTCTTATAATTCTTGACAGTCCGTGCTATTGCCTGGAAATGAGCGGTGCACTTAAAAATATGATGGATCATCTGGCGTACAGATGGGTAACGCACAGACCCGACGGCAGAATGTACTCAAAAATCGGGCTGACCGTTTCATCATCGGCAGGCGCTCCGCCGAAAAGCGTCACAAAGTCTATGGCTCGTCAGCTTAAATGGATGGGTGTTGCAAAATGCTATCAGTTCCCGCTTGCGAGCATGGCGGCGAATGTTACAATGCTGTCGGACAAGAAGAAACTCGAAATTGAAAAGACAGCGGAAAAGCTAGCACGGAAAATAAAGTCGGTAAAGGCAAAGCCGTCAATCATCACTAAGATGATGTTCTATATGTTCGGCGCTATGCAAAAAAACGATAAAACGGCGTGGAATCCGACCGACCGTGACTGGTGGAAAAGCAAGGGCTTCCTTGACGGTAAAAAGCCGTGGAAAGACTGAAATAAGGGAAATATAAACAACGGACAGCAGGAAAATCTTGCTGTCCGTTGTTTTGTGCGGCCATCTTTATGACCATAGGATATAGAAAGTGTTGAAATCAAATTTTTTCATAGCTTCGGCATCTACGCTGATAAATCCGTACAAAATGAGGAGCGCAACAGCTAAGTATATAAGCGAAACAAAAAAGCAGGCGATACCGTTTTTGATGATTCTGTTTATCGAGAATGTCATAAAAGCACCACCGTAGAAGAGCAGAGATGAAAAAATGACGCTGAGTGCGGCGCTTAGCGTTTCACCGAAAACCATTATGGGAAAGATATAAGCGATTGTAGCGGTAATCGGTATTACAAGCATTGTAAGCGTTGAAAGCGCATAGAAAAACATATATTTCTTTCTTGTGTGCCGTGATTGCATTACTATCAGAATTACCACTCCGACAGCATACAGCACATATAACAGCATCATATGATCGCAAAGCCATCTGACAGCGCCGAAAAGAGCAAGTGCGGGTATCGCAACAGCGGCAAATATAAGGAAAGCGACCACCGATGTTACATAAGTACCGTCAACATAATATACCTCGGCATATTCGTCATAGAATGGGTCAAGCGACTTTCTGCGTCTGACAAAAAGCACGGTTAATCCTCCAGTCCCTGATTAGCCTTCTTTACAAGCAGATAAATAAATCTGCCTATACCGAGAACAAGGGTGATAAGACCGAGAACGATACTCAGTAAAAAATACACTACCATAATAACTACACCGAATACGATATTTCCGGAGAAGATTGCACCGAATGAGGCAAATCCGAACATTGATTTAAGAAATCTCCAGCCAAACATAAGAGCAAGAATTACATAAAATAATTCAGCAATACCCACACACACTTGTGCTACAGACTGCAAACCGATAAAGTGAGTAATAAGTCCAATCAGGATACCGGCAACAACAATGAAAGCCATAATAATACGTGGTTTCAGATAATCAAACTGAATAGTTTCAGTTTCTCCGAACAGTTTTCTAAACATGAAAAATTCCTCCTTGAAAAGCATAAAATTCTGCTTTCGATTAATAATATCCCGAAACGGGATATTTAGATTATACCATAATGGTATAATCGTGTCAAGGGGGCGATTAACATTTTTCGACTGAAAGAGCTTCGTAAAAAGCGAAAGATTTCACAGCTGAAATTGGCGATAGATCTTGACCTTAATCAGAATTCCGTAAGCCGTTATGAGAATGAGCAGCGTGAAGCCGATTATAAAACGCTTATACTTTTCGCTGATTATTTCGGCGTATCCATAGATTATCTTCTCGGCAGGACCGATAATCCCGAAGTGAACAGATAGTACAGCGTATAGAAAACGGACAGCAGGAAAAGCTTGCTGTCCGTAATTTTATATTTACGCAATTGCCTTATCCGAGATTATTTCCCCGTCCGAAAGCTCAACTATCCGCCTGCATTTTTCGGCTACCGTGCGGTCATGCGTTACTATAACTATGGTTTTTCCGATAGAATTGAGCGACTTCATAACCTCCATTATTTCGTCTGCCGTTGCTTTGTCAAGTGCCGCTGTCGGTTCGTCTGCAATGATTATATTCGGACGGTTTACAAGTGCACGGGCAAGAGCGACACGCTGCTTCTGACCGCCCGACAGCTCTTTTACGGGCTTTTTGAGAAGATTGCCTATTAACATCGCATCGGCGGTTTTGGTGATAAGCTTTTTCATCATCTTGTATTTAACGGCAGGGTTGAATATAAGCGGATATGAAATATTTTCATATACCGTCTTGTCGGCGAGAAGTCCGAAATTCTGGAGCACGAAGCCGATCTCCTCGTTCCTTATCACCGCAATGTCATTATTGCTGTACTTGGAAACCTCATATTCCCCGAGAAAGTACTTTCCGTATGTCTGCTTGTCAAGACAGCCGAGGATATGTATAAGCGTTGACTTGCCGGAGCCGGATACACCCATTATAGCGACCATTTCGCCCTTTTCTATGCTAAGATTTATATTTTTCAGTGCATGCACCTCGCTGCTTGTGTTTATATTATAATATTTATCTACATTTTCAAGTTTCATCATACGTTCTCATATCTCCTTATTGTTTCAAGCATATTACTGCGTACCAGTGTTACAGAGCCTGCAATGCTGACAATTACGGAAATTGCAATCAGATATACAGCAGTGAACAATCCGCTTTGTGCATTGATGATTTCTATAGCAAAGATGTGGTTTATTGCGAGCAGGATAAGCGTAGCGGCAAGCACAGAAATAACTGTTACAGCCGTGTCACAGACAAGCTCGAGTATTATCACAGAGCGGGTCTTACCGCCGCACAGACGGAATACCGCCATTGCTTTTGTGCGTTTTTCGGCATTCAGCAGAATATTGGCAATCACTCCGAGAGTGCCGACTACGGCTATCATTATGAATACAGGCATTAACTGTATCAGCAGCATATTGTCACGGTACAGCAAATCGAGATCTGCCACATCATAGCGTATATTCATGTACAGATCGCCTTTTGAATCATCACTGTTTGCGTCCAGTCCGTCAATTATACGAGCCGCAATTTCGCCGAGTGAAGCGTTGCCGTTTTTCAGAATTATCACATATTGATAGTAACGCTTATCCACGCTTTCGCCGGAATAGTCCTTCTGATTTTCGGGAGCGGTGGCAAGTTCGGAATTGTAGAGAATATCCGCATCGGTGTAGAAAGTCGTGCCCAAGCTTGCGGTGTCAGCATTATACAGTATTACGCTGTCGAGATAGTTATCGGTGTATTTTCCGACAACAAGAAGCTCGGTAATCCCTTTCCCACATTTGTATTTTATTGTGTCGCCGATATTACATCTCGATGTATAGTTTGCGATTACAGGGATCTTGCCGCCGTAGTCCTTTGACTTATCCGGACGTTCTCCCGAAAGTCCTATATCGAGATATTCGCTGTATTCGGTCGAATATCCGAGCAGAGTTCCGTTTATATCATTATAAAACCGATAGAAAGTGTCATCGTCCATATTATTTATCTCGTTGTCGGTTATTCGGCTGTTTACAGAGTAAAGCTCCAATGTGGTTTCATGGTAACGCTCGACACGGCAATTTATTCCGTACTTTTTAAACTCTGAAACTATCTTTTCATCGGTTATAGGTGCTTTTGACGAGAGTGTACCGTGCAGTATCTTCTTATCATAGCGGTTACTTGTTATGTATGCTTTTTCGGCAAGATAATCCGAAGATGCAGTGATTGCGAAATTGAACAGCAGAGTTGAAAAAATGATACATATCATCATAAGGATAAAACTGCGTTTTTTTGATCGAAGCAAGGATAATGAAAGAGATAACAGCTTCATATTGCACCTCCGTTTGCGTATGTGGCTGAGGATATGCGCTTAAAGCCGGGCAGTAACGATATTATGATTATAATGCTGTATATTACAAATGACAGCAGATAGTCAAAAGCGGTAGGTACATATTCCATTCTGAGCTTTTCCATAAGTGCGGTAAAAATCGGACTCAAAGCAATAGCGCAGATGAATGAAACTGCTGTGTATGTAAGAGTGACTGCCGATAAAAGCAGTGTTATCGGCATTGACTTGCAGCCTGTGACCTTCAGCACATTTATCTGTTCGCTGCAATTATCCGTCAGGTGAAGCATAAGCGTCAGCAGGAGCAGAGCGGTGAATATACCTGTTACCACGATTCCTCCCGTGATGATAGCGTAGATTATGATAACAGATTCGTGACTCTCTCTGTTCGGCGGCTGAATATAAACCTCCTTGCCGAGATATTGCTCAAGTGCCTGCAGTTCATCGTCAGACAGATCGGATGTAAAGAAAAAGCGTGCGCCGTTGTATTTTGTCGGAGCGGTATTCTTCATCTCATTTTCAAAATCTTCATCCTTTACATAAATTCCGCTGTTGTTGTGATATATTAAAAAAGAGTACGGAACAATAAAATCATCGGAAAGACCTATTACATTAAGTACGATGTCGCCTTTATCATCGGGAATGATAAGCCTGTCACCGACATTTATACCGCAGTCGTTTTCGGCAATAATAACCTTGCTGTCACCCTTCAACTCATCTTCAGTGAAAAATCTTCCGTCGGTTATGTTATAGTCGGATTGTATGAAGCGGTACAGATCTTTCATACTTTTGTTAAAAGCAACTTTGGCAGATTCCGTACAGATGTAGTTTTCGGTTGAGCGATAGCTGACAACCGCATTGTCGGCATAGGCAGTGTAGACTTCGGGCAGGTTTTCTCTGAAAAATTCGGGTGAATCTTCGGGCATAATACCGTCAAAGATGTAGCCTGAACGATCCATCATATTGTGATATGCCGCATTACCGCTGTTCAATGCACAGAACAATGAAATAAATGTAAAGACGGCTGAAACAGAGATAAGAAAAATAAGTATATTCAGCTTGATATCACTTTTGAGAAATGTTTTCAGCATACTGAAATAAAGCTTTTGATATTTCAATTATTCTTCTCCTTTTCATAATATATTTCCGTTAAGATTGTCAGCAAGTGACAAACTAACTGTACTATCAGAATTAGTACAGTTTCAGTATAGCACAGAATAGCGGAAATGTCAATAGCGGTTAAAAAATAGCAGGCGGAAGACCGCCTGCCTTAATAATCACAGGACATCACAGTTCATAATGCCGAAAACGGATATTTTAGCAAAATCATTATCCGTGCTGTCGCAGGCGGTTTCTTCTGAGCTTTCGCTACCGGTATCACCGCCGCCGAAAAGCCCCTGCAACGCTTCAAATATCGCAAACTTTATTTCATAATCACGGCTTTCTTCAACCCGCTTGCTTTGTTCTTCGGTAAAAAATTCACCCGATGCGGCAGGCAGGCACAGCGGCGGGAACATTACGCACCACCAGTTTCTACCCTCTGCATTTCCGATAAGCAGGCGGACGGCTGTGTATTCTCCTGCCGGCAAGGTTACATTCTCGTACTTTCTGGTGGTGAAATATGTTTTTGCGACCTCGCATTTTACATTGTAGCTGTAGCCTTTGGAATGTACAAATTCGTTAGCCTTTTCTTCGATTTCGGCTCTGCGTTCGTTTGCAACGGCTACCGATTGACTGAAGCTGTCACAGTTTCCGAATACATCCGAAAATGTTGAAAGCATATAGTCACGCAGATCGTATTTCAGCGTCTGGTCATCCTTACTGTCCGAGTTTGCCAGTATATGAAGCCTCAGCACTTCCTGCGGCTTTTCCTCGCAATCCTCCGCAAATGCTGTAAAGGCTGTTATTACAATACATATTACCGCACCCAGTATCATAGCCTTGTCAAGAATATTACGTTTAAAAAAACCTGCCATAATTACCTCCGTAGCGTTTAGCTTTGTGAGGTAATTATTGACAGGTTGGTTTCATTTATTCGCAGATAAGACTTTATTTCAGATTTTCTATCTGACTTAACCACAGCGTTGCACAGGCATCGCTCGGCATTCTCCAGTCGCCTCTGGGTGACAGCGTTACCGATCCGACCTTAGGACCGTCGGGCAGGCATGAACGCTTGAACTGCTGTGAGAAGAAACGGCGGTAGAAGGTTTTCAGCCATTTCAGTATTGTTTCACGGTCATACGCACCGTCAAAAGCGTACAGCGCAAGCCTGAATACTTTTTCGGGGGTAAATCCCCATCTTATGCCATTGTACAGGAAGAAATCATGAAGCTCGTAAGGACCTACAAGGTCTTCGGTTTTCTGCGATATTTCTCCGTTATGTGCAGGCAGAAGCTCAGGGCTTACAGGCGTATCAAGTATATCCTCAAGCGATTCTTTGAGCAGCTTGTTATCTGTCGTCTTGCTGTAGTAGCTGACAAGATGCTTGATAAGCGTCTTGGGTATTGAGCAGTTCACACCGTACATAGACATATGATCGCCGTTGTAGGTCGCCCAGCCGAGAGCAAGCTCGGACAGATCGCCCGTGCCTATTACAAGTCCGCCCGTCTGATTGGCAATGTTCATAAGCACCTTTGTGCGTTCTCTTGCCTGACCGTTTTCAAATACCACAGACAAATCGTTTATATCGTGTCCGATGTCCAGAAAATGCTGTTTTACGCTGTCGGTTATGTCGATCTCACGCAGTGTGACGCCTATTGCTTCGCATATCTTCACAGCGTTTGATTTTGTGCGTTTTGTTGTGCCGAAGCACGGCATTGTCACCGCTACAATATCCGTCATAGGTCTGCCGAGCAGCTTCATGGCATTGGCGCATACAAGAAGTGCAAGCGTGCTGTCAAGTCCTCCCGAAATTCCTATAACGGCGGTTTTTGCGTAAGTATGGGCAAGGCGCTTTTTAAGTCCGTGTGCCTGCATCGAAAGAATAAGCTCGCATCTCTTGTCGGTCTCATCGGCAGAGTAGGGGATAAACGGTGTGCGTGATACAAAACGTGTTATCTTTGTATCGGTGAGCGGTATATCAAACCATATAGTTTCCGTATCGCATTTGTCATTTCTGAATGATGTGTTTTTTCTGCGTTCAAATGCCAGCTTGTTTACGTCTATCTCGCTGATAACATAATCGTTTGAGAAAAGCTCGCTTTCGGCAAGCGTTGCACCGTTTTCGGCAATTATGTTATGCCCTGAGAATACAAGGTCCTGCGTGCTTTCGCCTTCTCCTGCGGAGCAGTAGATATAACCCGAAATAAGCCTTGCAGATTGATTTAAAACAAGCGAACGGCGGTATTCCGACTTTCCTATCATCTCGTTGCTTGCGGAAAGATTAAGAATGATATTTGCGCCTTCCTGTGCAAGATATGTTGAGGGAGGGCAGGGTGACCACAAATCTTCGCACAGCTCGATTCCGAAAGAAAAATCGTGCATAGTGTTACAGCAGAATATAAGTCCCGCACCGAAATACGCACTCAGCGAATCGTCGCATTCGCCGTCAGCGTCCGTGTCAAACCGGTTTAAAAAATATTCGCATTTACTGCCGTCCCAGGCGGTAAAGTGGCGCATCTCGTAAAATTCGTTGTAGTTCGGCAGGTACTGCTTAGGCACATAGCCCAGCACTTTTCCGTGATAGGTCACAGCCGCACAGTTATACAGCTTGCTGTCATACTGCATCGGCAGTCCGACTACAGTTATCATATCAAGCTCCGACAGTTCTTCCAGAATCGTTATGAGCGCATTCTTAGCACCGTCAAGGAGCGTTGTCTGGTAGAACAGATCCTGACAGGTGTAACCCGTGATGCACAGTTCCGGGAAAACTGCGAGCTTTACATCTTTTTTAGCAAGCTCCTTTGCCAGAGAGATTATCTGCTTTGCGTTGTGCTTGCAGTCGGCAACCTTAATCTCAGGTGTTGCCGCCGCTACTTTTATAAATCCGTCTTTCATATTGTTCTTTTCGGCTTAAGGCTTAAAATTCGTAATTGCCTGTCATTCCGCCGACCTTTCTTTCTATCCAGGTTAAAATATCGTCAAAAACTATTTCCTTCATAGTTTCGTTTACAAGCTCGTGACGTGCGCCGGGGTACAGCTTGATATCAACGTTGCAACCCTCGTCAATCAGCTTTGCGTATACGTTTCTTACGCCCTTGCCGTATCCGCCGACAGGGTCTGCCGTTCCTGCCATGAATATAACAGGCAGCTTTTTCGGCACCTTTTCAGCCCACTGCTGACTTGACACTCTGCGAAGAAGGGTAGTAAGGTCAACAAATCCGCTTGCCGTAAACACAAAATTGCTCTTTTCATCGTCGATATACTTCTTTACAACATCTCTGTCATGAGTGAGCCAGTCATAGATAGTCTGGCAATCTTTGATTTTGTCGTTATACACTCCGAAAATGAGAGTGTTCAGCTTATCACTGCGGAAACGCTCGCCCTTCAAGGAAACAACGGAGCGTGTAGCCCTTACTCCTATTTCGGAAAGTGCCTTGTCATCGCCCGTACCCATAATTACGGCGCAGGTCAGCTCGTTAGGAAAGCGTGTGAGATACAGCCTTGCAACAAAACTGCCCATACTGTGACCTATAAGAATATACGGCAGTGCAGGGTACTTCTTCTTCATTATCATAGTCATACGGTGCAGATCGTTTACAAGATGGCTCCAGCCGTCCTTTTCGGCGAAAAAGCCGAGATCATCGTTTGATCTGACGCTGTTTCCGTGACCGAGATGGTCGTTACCGCAGACGATATATCCGTGTGAGGTAAGAAAATCCGCAAAGTGTTCATAACGCTCAATATATTCACACATACCGTGCGAAATCTGAATGATGCCTTTATATCCCACGTTCATAGGAAGAACAGGAACATAGATGTAATATGCACAGTTATCAGTGCCGTTCGAGGATTCAAAAGTGCCTGTGAGCTTTTCGTATGCCATAGCGTACCTTCTCCTTTCGCAAGACGCATCAAATATTTCTTTATACTTATTATAACAAACACAGCCATAAAATACAAGTAAAACGGGGAAAAAGGGGCTAAGCGGAGGAAGTAGGGACAAAACCGGACAGCCTGTGACTGCGGATAAGCTGTGTCTGAAACCGACTTTTGAAAAGAATTATTCGGTAAGAAATGCGATGATAACATACTAAGGCATTTCCTGCTGTTTGAATATTTATTTCTTCTTGCTCCAAGATTTGTATCAATGTAATACAGCTTTGTTTCTAACGGAACATCGTTCTCTTTAAGCAAAGCATTATATTGTTCTACAAAATTGTCAAAAGTTATCTCTTCTCTACAGATTTTTTCAAGAGCATAATCCTCAATATCGTTTCTGTGGTTATCAAATATTTTCCCATCAATTTTAATTTTGTCACGTTCTTGCAAAATCAGTACATTAAACCGTACAGAAATCACAGCTTCAGACTGTCCAACGCATTCTTACCTTTTTTGAAATGACTTTCTTTGTACTCAAGCAAATATGCGGTAAACTGAACAGCCTTTTTCTCTGTGGCATATTCAAGTAATTCATCAATATTGTTCTTTTTTATAATACCAAGCGGTTCGCAAGAAAGCAACAGTTCCATATCATCTGTATCAATACAGAGCTTTACCGCATTTTTTGCAGAGCGTACAATATAAGACCTGTACATTTCTTTCTGCTCGTCCGTTAAATCAACGGGATAACGCAGTCTGTTCATTGCGACTTTGATTTTGTGATATACTCCCTTGATTTTCGGAAAAAATTCATCAACTGCGTTGAAATTGAACGTTGCGTTTCTTCCCCAGGATGATGCCAGTGTGTAGCAGTATTCGCCTTGAGTGCAGTCGCCGCCCATCCATACTTTGTACTTTATCTCATCAGTTTGTGCAGAGCGCACAGTCACCTCATAATCGAGCCAGTTATCATGAGTTTTATAGTTGACAACAGATCCTAACAATGAGTTGGGAGAGCCGCCATATTTATCTGAATGACTTTTACACGGCTTTGCATCGGGATCAATAGAATCATAAACCGTTATCTCTTTGCACCGGCAAAAACTGCCTCTCCCGACTTTTCTTACAGTCTTAGGGACGGTAAAAGAAGAAAAATTACAGCCTTCAAATGCACTGTCGCCGATACTTATGACCGAATCGGGAATGACTATGCTTGTAAGGTTTCCGCAATCCAGAAATGCACGTTTGCCGATACTTGTGACCGAATTTGGAATTGTTACACTTGTAAGATTACTGCAACTTTCAAATGCACTGTCGCTTATACTTGTAACAGAATCGGGTATAGTTACGCTTGTAAGACTGTTGCATTTTGCAAATACACTGTTGCAGATACTTGTGACTGAATCGGGAATTGATATTACGCTGTCCTTTCCTTTGTATGCAATCAGGATTCCGTTTTTCAGCACAACAAAATCATCCGGATATTCCGAAAGCCACTTTGTTCCTTTAAACGCATTTTCACCGATATCGGTAACAGATTCGGGAATGGTCACGTCTTTAAGATTTTCGCATTTGTAAAATGCTAAGTTACCTATGCTCGTAACCGAATTTGGGATTGTTATACTTGTAAGGTTAGTACACTCATAAAATGCACAGTTACCGATATCGGTCACTGAACCCGGAATGGTTATACTTGTAAGATTACTGCAACTTACAAATGTATGATTACTGATATTTGTCACGGAATCGGGAATAGCTATGCTTTCAAGACTGTTGCAGTCGGAAAAAGCGGCTTCGCCGATACTTGTAACCGAATCGGGAATGGCTATATTTTTAAGGCTGCCGCATTTGCAGAATGCACCGGCGCCTATGCTTGTAACGGAATCCGGAATGCTAACGGCTGTAAGACCGTTGCATTCAAAAAAAGCATTGTCACTGATACTTGTAATCGAAACGGGAATAGTTACGCTTGCAAGATTGATGCATTCTTGAAACGCACCTTTGCCGATACTTGTGACCGAATCCGGTATAGTCAGGCTATTAAGACTACGACAACCTCCAAAAGCATAATTGCCGATACTCGTCACCGAATCCGGAATAGTTACGTTTTTAAGGCAGGTACAGTTACTGAATGCACCGTCGCTGATACTTGTGACCGAACGGGGAATAGTTACGCTTGTAAGCTTGTCGCACCATTCAAATGTACATACGCAGATTTTTGTAACAGAATTCGGAATAGTTATATTTTCAAGGTTGCTACAGCCGGCAAAAGCCGACCCGCCGATACTTGTGACCGAATCGGGAATGGTCACGTTTGTAATATTGTCGCAGCCCGAAAATGCCCGCTCACCGATTCTTTGTACGCCGTCAGGTATAACTATCTCGGTCACACCTTTCTCTTCGGTGTATTTCTTCAGTACGCCGTTGCTGATTTGAAATCCCATATTTCCCCCATATCACTATAATATTCATTTCAGATTCAAAGATTTTCTGATAGCCCTGCTGTAATGAGCATCTTTTCTGCTTTTGTCATACCGTAATTATATCACAAAATCAGTACACAAAAACGGACAGAAATCACAGCTTCAGGCTGTCTAACACATTCTTACCTTTGCTGAAATGACTTTCCTTGTACTCAAGCAAATATGCGGTAAACGAAACAGCCTTTTCTCTGTGGCATATTCAAGTAATTCATCAATATTATTGTTAATTATAGCACTTTCCGTCGATTTCTGCAAATTTGATACAGTATTTTGCTGATTATTTAAGAAAATTGTTGGAATTTGCTAAATGATGTGCTATTATAACAATAGTAAGAGAATAGTTGATTCATACAGTAAAAACGTAATTCGAGAAGCAAAATACGGTTATCAAAGTTTATCAAAATTTATTCAAAATGAAATTAACAAAGATGTTTGGATATTAAATAATACTTCCGTAAAAAGTATTGAATGGCAGTTTTATTGGAGTGAAGTTTCACAAACCGGTGGTCCATATGGTCCGTTGTTAAAAGAACTAACTAACCGTGGAATAGGTAGAGTTGATTTGTCAGAACAAAATCTGTGAATTTTTTATGGAATACTGCATTCTCGATTCTGCAGAACCCCAAAATCAAGGAATAACCACTCTGAGAGTTGCGGATAAAGCAACACATCCCGATATAATGTTAGAGGTAGATCTGGACGTTCCGGTAGAATGCGGAATTTATGTTGTTAAGTAAACTGTTCCGGCAAAACGATAACATATGACAAAATAGGAAATCCGCTGACCTACCGTGATTCGCTGTCGTTTACCTGGAAGAACGGCAGACAGCTTGCTTCTTTACAAAACGGCAGCAGTGTGGTAGACTATACATACAACTACATTATAGAAATGCATCTTGGAATTTAACTTATTCTACCGGACAAGGCAGGATATTTACAAAGTCTGGTAAGATTTTAACGTTTTGGTATAGGTGAAGCAAATGAAAAGCAAACAACACGAGTACATTTTGAAGGCGTTTTTAAACTCAAGCATTCCTGCGGTAATTCGTAGAAGTTCTCCGGAATTTATGGTTATTGATTCTGTTATAGGGGGATATTGCTCTCAATTGATAAAGCGAGTAAAACTCATCAGTTTCCAATCGAGCGAGATTATTTCTAAAACCGAAAAAGTCGCATTCTCAGAATTGATAAATCAATCAACTGGAATGGAAAAAGATGAATTAGTAGTATACTATCGGCTTGCAATACTTGTGGAATCTATATTGATTCAGTATACGGAACAGCATATACCGAAAAACAACGCTTAAAAAAGAACAAAAAGCCAGACGTTCACGTAATATGCAAAAGAGAGGAGGAAATAATAGGAAATGAATAAATCGGAAATAATTAGTATATGCAAAAAAAGTGACACTTTAACGAAAAATCAATATCTTGCGTTATACCAAATAATATTACACGGAGATTCATTTGAAAAATCCGAAATAGCCGATTTGCTAATAGACCATGTAAATAAAAAATCTATGTATTTGTTATCGGTTTTGTGGAAAGATAAAGATTCTTTGGTAAGAATGTGTGCATATGACACTGTGTCAGTTTATCCTGCAAAATTTACATATAATTATTTAATTAGTAGAATTAGTAAAGAAAATGATGAATTGGCAAGAAGCTATATCATTACATCGTTAACAGACATTAGTTTATGAGAAAAAGTGCAAGGAACTATCCGAATTTTCAAAAAATTGTATATCAAAGAAAATCGGCGTATTGCATTTTAGCATATTTAAGAGCTTTTTATCTACTTGGGAATCATCAAATTATTTCCAAAACACGAAAATATTTGACTCATTCTGATTATCACATAAGATGCACAGCATCAATGGTTTTGGATGATTTACTGGATAATACTCAAAATATTGATGAAACCCTTTCTTTTATCAAAGAAAGAATAGAGAAAGAAAAATCAGTTGCTGTAGAATCAAAATTGAGAGCACTTATAAAAAAATATGGGAAATAATTAAGATTAAGTCTAGATCTCTATGACGAACGGTTCACCGATAGGACTTACTTACAAGGGAAAACATATCATAACATAATAGGTGGCTTACCGGATTTAACGGCAGATTAACAAATTTTAACATATCTAAACTTAAGACAACTTTTGTATTTAAATTTTACTCAAGAGCAAGGTATAACGCATTTAACCGTACATATAAAAACAGAGGATTTGTTTATTTCAGAAATAATTCAATTCGAATTTTATTTTAATGGAGGATATATATGAAAAAATTTAGCATGATATTTTTGAGTGCCTTTATTATAATTTTTTAAAATAGAGGTAACTAATGTCGTTTTTTCGATATAAAGTAAGACGAATGGTATGCACAATAATAATTTCAGTTTTGTGTTCAATTATCCTAACTTCCTGCAATCTTGTAACAATGGTAACAGGCGACTACAGCGGACTTGCCAATCGGAATTTCAATGCGTTGATAACCGCTATGGAAAATAAGGATAAATCGGCAGTCAAAGCACTGTTTATGGACAGCACAATAAACAGTTCGGAGAATTTTGAAAAATCCTTGGATGAATTACTTGAATATTATAATGGAAAAATGACTTCTTATGATGACGTGTCAAGCGGCGGAGAGTTTGTTGAAAGGAATTTATTTATTGGCAAGCGGGTATTTATGTCCTCGTATTTTGTAGTTGAAACCGACGGCGATAAATATCATTTTGATATTACAGAATGTGTTTTTGACAGCTTAAATCCGGGTAATGACGGAATAAAATCTTTGTACATAATAAACGACAAAGATTTTCCCGATAAAGACGGGTACTATCAGGGTGATTACAAAAATACCGAAGGGATAAATATCGGAAAATATGCCGAATATTCCGAAGACACGGTAATGTCAAGAGAGAAATTCAATAATCTGCTTACTGCGATTGAAAACAAGGACAAGGATACGCTCGGGTCTTATTTTTCAAAAAATGCCGTTGAGAAAACACCCGATTTCGACAACGAAGTTGAAAAATTGCTGAACCTGTATAAAGGAACTCATAAGCCGTTTAACAGATATACGGGTGGCGGCAGTGTTTATGAGATGAATGACCGGGGTGCTGAATACAAATATCTTGATTCGAATTTTTATCTCGAAACCGAAGAGGGCAAAAACTTTTATTTTAAAATCAGCGAATATCTTATCAATGAAGAAGATGAAAATAATGTCGGCATTACATGCCTTAAGGTTTATAACCAAACCTCAGATGTAAATGCCGAAATCGATATGGAGGCTGTGCCGATAGTTGTTATCGGGGCTGAATGACCAAATCGGCTTTGGCGGTCGTTAAACGGTTGTGTATCTGAGGATTTAATAATGCAAAAAATTTTAGAACCCATTTTAGTTACGATAATTTTTGTCGGCTCATACATTCTAAATTATTCTTGCTTTGACACCTGTCTTTCCGATGATGTCGAGTTTAATTACGGAAAACACAAAAAGCGCAAAATATATAAAGAAACCCATGGCTTTTGGAGAAAGTTTTTCTTCATAGATATAAGAAAAATGGTAAGCCGATGGCATTACGTCCTGTTTATTGTAAATTTTGTCGCTTTTGTTCTTATGCTTATTTTGGTAAATATTTATGTATTGAGCGAAGAAAATGTATCCAGATGGTTGTTTCTTATTTGTGGCGGAGTTTACTTTCTGTCGTCTGTTCCAGTAGTATTTGCAAGATGGGGGCTTTACAGAGGGAACGTTGTCAGAAGTCGCAAAGAGTACAGGAAGAATAATCGGAAGTGATTACATTTCTTGATGAGTTGTGTGTAATCGTAGTTCTTTAACGTTATCAAAAACAAGGCATTGATTTCAAATTTACAATGCCGAATAAGCACATATTACGACTGACAACACGGAGCTTGCAGTAAACAACCCGTTCAGATACAGAGGATATTACTATGACGAAGAGAGCGGATTGTATTATCTCAACAGCAGGTATTATGACCCTCAGACGGGTAGGTTTATTAATGCGGATAGTCTGCTCGGCACAGACGGGTTTGCTTCTTATTATAATCTTTTTACGTATTGTGGAAATAACCCGGTTATCCTAATTGATAAGGATGGAAATTGGTCTGTAACGTGTTATACATTTACAAAAAACCAAGCCGATTCACTGATAAAATACATTAACAAATATGTTAAAAATGATTTATCGCCAAAAGAAACACTAGCTTCTGGTGGTGGAGCAATATTTGGTGCATTGGCAGGATTGATTTCTGGACCTTGGGGATTAGCCGTTGGTGGAATAATTACAATTACTAGTGCCGCAACTCCCAAATATTCGAGTGAGTTGATTGATTTTGCTGATGTATTAGGAGATGCAACGGAAATTTGCAATAAAAAAATAATAGAAAAATAAAAATAAGTGTGCTATTTGGCTCTAATAACAATCAAATAAAGATTGAAGTAATAGAAACAACAAAAATAAAAATTAAAATGAGAAATTATTGGTATTATTACACTTGTTCAAAAGTTATTTGGAAAAGAAATAGAGAATATTATTACAATGGATTTAATCAAACTATCTATCAGTTTAGCCAAAATAAGTCTGTTAAGTCATATTCGTATTATGTAAAAACTGGATTTAAGTTTTTTTAAAAAGGAGAATAAATGATAATCAAAATAATTGTTCTGATGTCGCTTTGTGCTGTTATTGCATTCAGAAAGCACTTTAAAAAACGTGCTTTATTTGTATTTGTTTTTATTGTGGCTATTTGCGCAAACATTTTTATTCCGGCTTATGAATTTTTTGTTCGTTCAGAGCCTCAGAATGACAGAATATTGGATTATATCAGTGAACTCAATTGGCATGACAGCGACTTGTTAAAATCAAAAGGTTTTGACTGTGACGGTGAAACAGGTACATACGCAGATGATGATAAATTCAGCATTCACGTTGCTGATGCGACTTCTTATGATAAAGCAGAAATTGTTTCGGAATATAAAAATATTCATTATGAGTATTTTTCGTATTTGTCAGATACACTTTTTATTCCGGAACTGCGTAAGAGCTATTCGGTTATAGTAGGTGATAAGGTTGTTGAGATCACTTATAAAGACTGCCTTAGCAAGCCGGGCATAATGGATAAGCTGGAAGGGATATTCGGTGCAGCTGCGTAACCACATAACCGATAATACCGCACTTTTTAAAATCATAAAACAGAAATTAAATCACGACGATAGAAAACCGACTATCGCCGTGATTTTCTTTTTCTGATAGCGAAAATACAAAGCTGTGCCGACGGGTACGGCTTTGTATCAAGATTTTTTTGAAAATAAAAACAACCTCGTCACAAATAAATGCAACGAGGTTGTTTTATCTGGAGCTAATACCCGGATTCGAACCGGGGACCTCATCCTTACCAAGGATGTGCTCTGCCGACTGAGCCATATTAGCAAACTCCTGACGGTTATTAATTATATCATACCATATCGACTTTGTCAAGGAAAATTTTCGAATTTTTAACTTCGATATACCGTAACGGTTTTATCAACGGTCAATATGCCGTAAAATCAAACAAACCGCATTGTTGTGCGGTTTGTAGCTGGTACGGGTAACAGGACTTGAACCTGCACGCTTTCGCACCAGAACCTAAATCTGGCGTGTCTGCCAATTCCACCATACCCGTATATAAAAACGACGCTGAAAAATTCAGCGTCGTGTGGCGGAAAGAGAGGGATTCGAACCCTCGAACGGGTATTAGCCGTTACACGATTTCCAATCGTGCGCCTTAGACCAGCTCAGCCATCTTTCCACGACTTTAATATTTTATCATATCCCCGAAGAATTGTCAAGAACTTTTTTGAAATGTTTTCTTATTCCTTTATGCGTTGGCTTTAATTTTTGAAAAATTGTGTCCAAGCCTCTTGACAAACACAATATGTTGTGGTACAATTGAGAAAACAACGAAATGTACTTACTGCTTTTATATACAGTAAATTGAAAGGAAGATTGTTATGGTAAAAGTAAATGTAAAAAACGGCACACTTGATCAGAAGGAGATCGACGCTTACGTTCAGTATGCTGTAGAAGCTAACCCCGGAAAGCTGGTCACCGAGCTTGATATAGACATTGACGGAGATTTTGCCAATCTCACATATCATTTCGGCGAGATACCCTTTGACCGCATACGCCGTATCACAGGTTATCTTGTAGGTACGCTTGACAGATTCAATAATGCGAAAAAGGCTGAGGTTGAAGACAGAGTAAAGCACAGCATAGCGCCCGATGTCGAAGACGATATTTATGTTACGGCATAATTTGTGATTGCCTGTAATCCGACAGAATAAAAAACGTTATTCCGTCCATACTTTTATTGGAAAATGAAAGTATGGGCGGTGTTTTTTTGTATTACAACAAGGTTGAAATAAGCGGTGTCAACACAGCAAAGCTGAAGGTCCTCAAGGAGTCGGAAAAAACCGAATTACTCAGGCAAATGCACAGCGGCGACCCGACAGCCAGAGAGAAGCTGATAAACGGCAATCTGCGTCTTGTTCTCAGCGTGATACAGCGTTTTTCGGGCAGAGGAGAAAACCCCGACGATCTTTTTCAGGTCGGATGTATCGGTCTGATGAAAGCTATCGACAATTTTTCAACTGATTTTAACGTCAGATTCAGCACTTATGCCGTGCCTATGATAATGGGCGAATTGCGGCGCTACCTGAGGGACTCAGGCTCGATCCGTGTCAGCCGTTCAATGCGTGATCTGGCTTACAAAGCTATGCAGGCAAGAGAAAAACTGACCAATGACAATTCTAAAGAGCCTACGATTGAGCAGATAGCCAAAGAAATCGACGCAAAACGTGAGGATGTGGTAATAGCGCTTGAGGCTGTCAGCGACCCTATTTCGCTGTACGAACCGGTGTTTTCGGAGTCGGGTGATACCATTTATATGATGGATCAGATAGGCGATAATAACGATGACAGAAACTGGCTCGATGAAATAGCATTGAAAGAGGCAATAATCGGGCTTGACGACAGAGAGAAGAATATTCTCAAGCTGCGTTTTTTCAGAGGCAAAACTCAGGTGGAAGTCGCACAGGAAATAGGGATTAGTCAGGCACAGGTATCACGGCTTGAAAAAGGCGCTCTCGGTAAGATAAAAAAGGCGTTATAACTTTGCAATCACATATTTCTGCTTGACTTATACAGTATATTGTGGTATACTAACTAATAATATTAAATTAAGGATAATAGTAGAAATATGAAACGCTTTCTTTTACTCATGCCGGTGATGATTCAGCCATATATTTTACTGTTTGCTCTCTACTCCATATTTATAAATCAATATATTGTAGAGCGCTTTTTCGGCGGTAATGGGCTTTGGCTGTTATTTGTGATATTTGTGACAATTGTCATTTCGTTTATATGCACGCTTGTGTATATGCCGTTTTGCCTTGCAAAGGGGTGGGGAGCAAGACAGACAGCCTTTTTCAATATGCTTATAAAGCTTGTTCAGATACCGGCATATCTTGCTATATTTGTGCTTGGTGTATTATTTTTCCTTACAATTTTCACTTATGCTTTTTCTGTTTTTTTCGTGCTGTTCGATTGTATAACGATATTCCTTACAGGACTTGTCGGATTAACGGCAAATCTCAGGGTTTATAAGGAACGTAAATGTTCGGGAAGCTTTGCGGCTTTGAATTCTGTATGTCAGTTTATTTTTTGTATAGATGTTATAAGTGCTGTTGTTGTTTATATATGTTCAAGAAAAGAGCCTGTGCAGTGAAATTATATTGAATAAAATGCTATAATTCAGTGTGTTGACTTGTTGTGGTCGGCACACTTTTTTATGCTGCCAAAAATGCTGATTATAACTATTGAAATTCGCAGAATAAAGCGATATAGGCATACAGCAAATGAGTTTTATATAAAGAAGGTTATTTCCAGGCAACAAAAGCGCACTTTTTTTGAAAAAACATACTTTTTCTATAAACTGAAGATGGATCAGATCGGCGATAATAACGATGACAGAAACCGGCTCGATGAAATAGCATTGAAAGAGGCGATAATCGGGCTTGATGACAGAGAGAAGAATATTCTCAAGCTGCGTTTTTTCAGAGGTAAAACTCAGGTGCAAGTCGTACAGGAAATAGGGATAAGTCAGGCGCAGGTGTCACGGCTTGAAAAAGGCGCTATCGGAAAAATTAAAAAAGCATTATGATAAAGCGGCGTCAATCTCTGTAGGTTGACGCCGCTTTATGCTTGTATGATAATTATGGAAAAAATCCGCCAATTATGTCATTTTTGTTGACAAAAAAATTGCACTGTACTATAATTAAATAATAGTTTGGATTGGTGATAAAACATTTAAGGCAGGGGAAAAGATGAGTAATATCCGTATTTTTGTATCGCACAGGATAGATATTGACAGTGAAACAGTAGACACTCCCGTTTATTTTCCTGTCAGATGCGGAGCGGTTTTTGACAAGGATAACAACAGCGGTATTCAGGGCGATGATACAGGCGACAATATTTCAAAGCTCCGTATGTCGTTTTGTGAGTTTACCGTTCAGTATTGGGCGTGGAAGAACGTTGATGCCGATTATTACGGACTCTGCCATTACCGTCGTTATCTTTCCTTTTCCGATAAGCACTATAATAATACAGCCTTCAATATGGTGCGTGAGCTGAGGCTTACAGCACACGAAAAAAAGAAATATCATCTTGACGATACAAAAAAAATCAACAGCGTTGTTCAAAAATACGATATGATAATTCCCGGTCTTGCAAAAGCGTCCGAGATGAGTTATAACAGGGCAGAAGTCGAAACGCTTCGGGAAATGTGGGAAAGCTATAACGGAGTTTATTTTGAGCAGGGAATAATAGATAAGATGTTCTCCCTTATCAAAGAACTTTCGCCCGAATATTATAATTCCGCCTGCGAATATTTTTCCGGTGAATATCACAGAGCATTCAATTGCTACATAATGAAAAAAGAACTGTTTGTCCGTATGTGCGAGTTCCAGTTTCCTATAATGAACAGAATAATGGAGATCACCGATTGCAAAACTTATGAACGTGCTCCCGGATACATAGGTGAAATGCTTAACGGTATTTTCATACACCATATGCTGACGGTTGAAAACAGGTCGGCTAAGGAAACTCAGCTTGTGTTTTTTGTGAATACGGAAAAGATAAATTCCACAAAAGAGTATTACAAGTACAGAATTCATGCGGTTGCCGATAAAGCAGTACGGAGCATTGCCGACAAGATATTCCCGATGTACTCGCCACGACGTGAAAAGGTTAAAAAACTGTTAAGACTAAAATAGCACTTTAATAATTTAGCTAATGATTTAGTTAAAGAGGTGCGTGTTTTTAGCTGTTTTTTGTAAAAAATTAACCAACTGAATCTGTTCGCATTGACAAAAATGCTTTTTGTGTTATGATTATTTTGATATTAGTATGAAAAATGCCCGAGTTTTGACATTTTTCAACATCATCAGGAAATGAAAGGATGAATAGCAATGAAAGTATTAGGAATAATTCCCGCAAGATATAAGTCGAGCCGTTTCCCCGGCAAGCCCCTTGCGGATATATGCGGAAAGCCGATGATATGGTGGGTATACAACAGAGCCATAAAAGCCGAAACTCTGACAGAGGTGTATGTTGCCACCGATGATGAACGTATTTACAATGCCTGCAAGGAAAACGACATTAATGTAATAATGACCTCAGATACTCACAAGACAGGAACAGACCGAATAGGTGAGGTCGCAAGGAAAATTCCTGCGGATTTATATGTTAATATACAGGGCGATGAGCCTATGATTGAGCCGGAAACAATAAACAAGGCGGTATATCCTTTCTTCGAAAATCCCGATCTGCAGATCACAAATCTTATGACTAAGATAAAGGATCCTGTTGATGTTGTAAACTTCACAGTGCCTAAAGTCATAACGAATGCCGACAATATAGGCGTATATCTTACCAGAAGCACCGCTCCTTATCCTAAGGGAAGCATAGACTACAGCTATTACAAGCAGGTGTGCGTATACGGCTTCAAGCCTGAGGCACTTCAGTTCTATTGCTCTTCTCCCAGAGGAAAAATAGAATCCATAGAGGATATTGAGATTCTCAGATTTATCGAAGCAGGCTACAGAGTTCAGTATATTGAGGTCGATTCCGAAACAGTAGCCGTTGATACACAGAACGATCTTGAAAAGGTCAACAGACTGATAGCGGCAAAGCTCGAACAGGAAAAGAATTAATTATTACAGGTGGGTATGAAAAAAATACGGATACTTGATTGCACTCTGCGTGACGGCGGATACATAAATAACTGGAAGTTCGGTTATGAAAACATAAAAGACACAGTACAGCGTCTTATACAGGCCGGTATTGATATAATAGAGGCGGGTTATTTATCGTCAAAGGGAGATTTTTCTGCGGATGAGTCGCAGTATTCCTCGGTTGATGCTATAAAGAGGGTTATTCCTGCCGACAGGAAAAATACTCTGATCGCCGTAATGATAAACTGTGGCGATTATGATGCAGAGCTGTTGCCGCAGTATGACGGTACAGGACCCGACTGCATAAGGGTTTGCTTCCATAAGTCGCAGGCGTTGCAGGCGGTTGAGCTTTGCAGAAAAATCAAGGAAAAGGGCTATAAGGTGTATTTCCAGCCTATGGTAGCTCTCAGCTATTCCGATGCCGAGTACCTCGGCCTTATAGGTATGGCAAACAAATTCCGTCCCGACGGTTTTTATATCGTAGATTCTCACGGCTCTATGAAACAGAAGGATGTTGCACGTTTCTTTTACCTTATAGAGAACAATCTCGATAAGGAGATAGCTGTCGGATTCCATTCCCATAACAACCTTCAGCTTTCGTACTCAAACGCTCAGTATCTGGCCGCTTTGCATACCGAGCATAATCTGATAATAGACAGCAGTATTATGGGTATGGGCAGAGGTGCGGGAAACCTCAACACCGAGCTTTTTGTAGAATATCTTAACGAAACCGCAGGTGCCGATTACAGCACAGAGCCTATTCTCTGTTCTATCGACAACACCATAGCTCCTATTTATATGACTACGGCGTGGGGTTATTCCTTATCGGGCTATCTGTCCGCAAAATACAGATGCCATCAGAATTATGCGAGATTCCTCAGTAACAAAAACACCCTCACATTCGAAGGTATGAATGCTATTTTCTCGAAAATAGAGCCTGAAAAGCGTGACAATTATGACCGTGAATATATAGATAAGCTGTATACTGCTCATATGTCGTTAAACGGCGAAAAAACACCTGAAATAAATCTCGGCAGACTTTTCGAAGGACGTAATGTTGTTATTATCGCACCGGGCAGGACAACATCGGTAGAATCTGAAAGACAGAAGGTTTTTGATAAGGTCAAAGCCACCGATGCAATAGTGATTTCCGTAAACCACTGTCCCGAATGGATCAAATGCGATTATGTGTTTGTAAGCAATATAAGACGTTACGAAAAGCTAAGCGGAGTAGAAACCGACAAGCTGATAATCACATCTAATATAAACGCACAAGCGGGCTACACAGTAGGCTACGAGCCTTTGCTGTGTTCTATAGAAGCTGTCCGTGACAACGTTACACTTATGCTTATAGCACTGCTTATAAGATCCGGAGCCAGCTCCGTTTATCTTGCCGGAGTTGACGGATATTCATTCAAGGAACGCAACTTTGCGTACAGAGATATGGAAACGTATGAAGACGAGCAGGTAGCCAAAGAGCAGAACAGCGGTATATCAGCCGCAATCGCTCAGCTTTCACAGCGGATACCCGTTTCATTTATAACAAAATCACTTCTTGAAAGAGAGGAAAACCGTTCATAATGAAGGTAGTTTCTTTTGGAGAAATAATGCTCAGACTATCGCCCGACGGATATTACAAATTGTTTCAGAAGCCGGAGCTTAATACATCGTTTTGCGGTGCTGAAGCTAATGTAGCCGTTGCCCTCAGTAATTTCGGAGATGAGGCTGAATTTGTCACCGCACTTCCCGATAATGATATAGGCAGAGCGGCTTGCAGAGAGCTTATGAGATATGGCGTAAAGACGGATAATATAGTTTATACGGGCGACAGGCTCGGGATATTCTTTGCCGAAAAAGGCGCAAGTCAGCGTCCCTCAAAAGTAATATACGACAGAAAGAACAGTGCGATAGCATCGGCTGACCCTTCGCCGTTTAATTGGGAAAAGATATTTGACGGTGCGGATTGGTTTCATATTACGGGAATCACTCCGGCACTTTCCGACAGCCTTGCAAAAATTTCTGTCGATGCCGTAACAGCCGCCAAAAAAGCCGGTCTTACCGTAAGCTGTGATATAAACTACAGAAGCAAGCTGTGGAGTGCTCAAAAGGCACGTCCCGTAATGATCGAAATAATGAAGTACGTTGATGTCTGCATAGGAAATGAAGAGGACGCTGAGATAGTGTTCGGAATAAAAGCAGGCGCTACGGATGTCACAAAGGGACAGCTTGATACAGACGGCTATAAAAAGAGCCTTCAGACCGTTGCGGAAACATTCGGCTGTAAAATAGTCGCATACTCACAGAGAAAGAGTTATTCCGCAAGCGACAACGGCTGGTCGGGAATCATTTATGATGACGAAAAAAAGCAGGTTTATACATCTGCACAATATGATATAAGAATTACAGACAGAATAGGCGGCGGCGATGCATTTGCGTCGGGGCTTATTTATGCTCTGCACAACAATATATCGCCGGCGAACGCTATAGAAACAGCTGCTGCGGCAGGCTGTCTTGATCAGACGCTTGAAGGCGATTTCTGTCTGTTCGGAATTAATGATGTACTTGATCTTGCCGGTGGAAATTCGTCGGGAAGAGTAAAGAGATAAAAAGAAAGGAATTTTATTATCAATGAACAGCGGTGAAAACAACAGCAAAAAAATCGCAATTTTCGTTTCACACAGAATCGACCTCAAAAGTATGGTTGTCGACAATCCTTTATATGTACCCGTAAGATGCGGTGCAGCACTTGACGAGAATGATAAAGGCAACGCAATAATGGGCGACAACACAGGCGATAACATATCAGAGAAAAGAATTTCTTTTTGCGAATACACAGTACAGTACTGGGCGTGGAAAAATTATGATGCGGATTATTACGGACTTTGTCACTACAGAAGGTATCTTTCGTTTATGGATTCCTTTATGCCGGGCAATGACTACGATGTACGAATGGAAAACAATCTTTCGGTACGCACCGCAGAGTTATATCAGCTTTTCAATAAGTCAAAGATGGAGAAGGAGATCTCATCCTATGACGTTATTGTCGGCAAGGCTTTCGATACGACAAAAATCACCAGAGTACGTCCCAGAAACAGTGTAAAGGAGTTATGGTACGCATCAAGAAATCTTGTTGATCCTATAGCTATTGACACGCTGATAAAGATAATAGAAGACAGGCACCCCGAGCTTGTTGAATCTATGAATGAGTATTTTGCCTCAAAGTATTACAGAGGCTATAACTGCTTTGTAATGTCAAAGAAGATATTCAACGAATACAACAAGGTGTTTTTTGACATACTCTTTGAGTTTGATAAACAGTTTGACACCACCGGCTATGAGGGTAACAAGCTCAGAGCCACAGGCTATATGGGCGAGATCGTTTACGGCGTTTATATGTGGTATCTTCAGCATCACACCGACTGCAAGTTCCTTGAGCGTCAGATTGTATACTTCAAGAATACCGAAGCAGATCCCGATGCAAATACCCTTGCACAGCGTACTCTGTCATACAAGAAACCCAACGATGACATCAAGATTTTCGTTTCGCACAGAATGGATCTTGACAGCGCCGTGATAGGTAACCGTATATTCGAAAACTATAAGTGTAATGCAGGCTCGGCGAGATGCTTCCTTAAGATGAACGGCGATGACACCGGCGACAATATCTCCGATCTTGCAAAGTATTTCTCGGAGCTGAGTGTTCAGTATTGGGCGTGGAAGAATGCCGATGTAAATTACTACGGCCTTTGCCACTACAGACGTTATCTTTCATTCAGCAATAAGAAGTTTGACCAATGCTCAAGAGGCTACATAATCGAGAATATGCTCAATGACGAGAGCATAGAGAAGTACGGCCTTAAAGACTATGACGGTATGGCAAAGCAGATAAAGAAATACGATCTTATCACAGGCGGAAGCATGAATGTTGATGAGATGGATTTCCTTTTTGGCGGAAAACGTGCACATTGCATCAAGGATATATTCATGATCCAGGAGCATTTATTCGATAAAAGCGCACCTGAGCTTACACTTAAGCTGGTTGATGAGCTTTACCCCGAATATTCTAAGGCTGCCGAGGAATATATGGCTTCAAAGAAGTACTATGCGTACAACTGCTTTGTAATGTCAAAAGAGCTGTTCAACCGCTTCTGTACATTTGAATTCGGCGTACTGTTCGAATTCATGAAAAGATTTGATTTGTCAAAATATCAGGGTACCAAAATGAGAACGCCCGGCTATATGTCTGAGGTTCTTTACGGTATCTTCATATACTGGGTATTAAAGCAGAGAAAGTACAAGGTAAAGGAAAATCAGCTTGTATTCTTCAGAGAAACCAATGCCGCAAAGTGCAAGGTTACACCTGCAAAAACAGCGGCTACTCCCAAAAAGCCCAAAAAAGACGAAAGCGTTTTAAAGAAGATAATGAGAAACACCTTCCCTGCATATCGTGTTGCTTTACGAAACGAGGAAAGACTCGGCGCACTGGTTGCTTCTGTTAACGATCTTCAGAAAAAGTCTACAGAACACAGCGTGCTGCTTGCGAGAACCGTAAAGGTTTGTCAGAGCACTGCTCCCAAGAGCGTACAGGCAGCGGCCGCTAAGCCTCCTATCATCGCTACCAGTCTTCGCAAGGATATATGGGATGCAAAAACACTCACCTCAAATATCAATCTCAATATTGCCTGCCTTGCAAATGAGATACACGAAACTCATAAGAAGTCATTCGGTGAGTTCAGAAATATCAATACCGGCAGAGATGTTGTTGTAATGGCATCAGGACCTTCAATGAAATACTACAAGCCCATTCCCGGTGCCGTACATATAGGTATGAATGCTTCATTCTTAAATCCCGATGTTGATATTGATTACTATTTTACCACCGATTACGAAAGCCGTGCTCCGTGGTTTGAAAAGCTGAAGGAATACGATTTTGTCAAGTTCTTCGGTCAGTATTCTACCGGTGAATACAGAGATAAATTCCAGGTATCCGAGAAGATCATCAGAGAGAATAACGGCAGAAGATTCTTCCAGGCGGCTCCCAGCGAGGATATACATATCAATATAGAATTTTATCCCCTTATGGCATTCTATTCAATTGCGTTCCAGGCCATCCACTTTGCACTCTTTACCAATGCGAAAAGAATTTATCTCGTTGGCTGCGACTGCACCAATGCAGGATATTTTGACGGCAGCAAGCAGAGATTGTCCGATCTTGTAGCAAAGACAAGTGTTCCGCACTGGTTAGACGGCTACCAGAAGGTCAAGGCTTTTGTTGAACGCTTCTATCCAGATACAGAGATTATATCCGTTAATCCTATGGGTCTCAGAGGACTTTATTCAGATGTTTATACGGATGACTTCATAGCAGATCATCCCGAAATAGATAGCAGTAAAGTAACACGTCTTAACAGCACACAGGAGGAAAAATGAAAGTTGTAATACTTGCCGGAGGTTTCGGCACCAGAATCAGCGAAGAAAGCCAGTTCAAACCAAAGCCCATGGTCGAGCTTGGCGGTATGCCTATAATATGGCACATAATGAAGCTCTATTCAGCTTACGGTTTCAATGAATTCGTTATATGTGCAGGTTACAAACAGCACGTTATAAAGGAGTATTTTGCAGACTACTTCCTGCATACATCCGATATCACATTTGATTTTACAAGCGGTAAAAACGAGATGACCGTTCACCGCAACAACTCAGAACGCTGGAAGGTGACCGTTGTGGACACAGGCCTTAACACAATGACCGGCGGACGTGTAAAGCGTATAAAGGAGTATATCGGCAACGAGCCGTTTATGCTGACATACGGCGACGGCGTTTCCGATGTAAATATAGCCGAGCTTGTCGAGTTCCATAAAAAACACGGAAAGCTCGTAACAATGTCAGCTTATAACCCCGGTCAGAGATTCGGTGTGCTTGATATTGACGAAAACGGAAAAATAAACGAATTCCGTGAAAAGACATCCGGTGATGGCAACCTTATCAATATCGGTTTTATGGTATGCCAACCCGAATTCTTTGATTACATTGACGGCGACGAAACCGTTCTTGAAAAGAAGCCCCTTGAAACAGTAGCAAAGCTTGGAGAACTTATGGCATATAAGCATACAGGCTTCTGGCAGTGCATGGATACTGTAAGAGAAAAAGAACAACTTGAGAAAATGTGGAGCAGCAACAATGCTCCCTGGAAGATTTGGAAATAATGAGTAAATTATCCGATAAACTTGCGGGATTTTTCGGAAGATTATTTCCGATGTCACGCAACAAGACAATAAAGCTCAACAACGAGATAAGGCAGACAGAAAGCGAGCCTTTTGCACAGCTTTGTGAAATGCTCGGTTTTCTTGAAAACAGCCTGAATACTTGCACGGATATATGCCGTGATAATGCGGAGCAGATAAAACTGTGCCGTCAATCGTTGCGTACATTGGAAGACAATCAGGTTAAATTCGGCGAGGACACTGCATTAAAACTCAAAGAAATTAAACTTGATATTGAAAATCTGAAAAAGCAAAATGAGCGTATCGGCGAAAAGCTGAGTAACGAAATATCGGAGAAATCTGCCGTAATATCCGGTGAACTTATCGACTGTATTTCACATCACACAGAGGAAATACTCGGTTGTATAACCGACAGCGACAAGCGTTCTTCCGATAGCGATAAGCACATTGTCGAACTTATTGAAAACGGCATATCGGAAAATAATAAGCACGCAGGAGAAATAAGATCACTCAACAACTCGCTTTCCGGTGATATTAAGTCACTTTCCGACAGCATTACCGCAGGCTTCGACAAGACCTCAAAGACGGGCGAGTATGCGTCTGCGCTTGACGGCTTATCGGCAGATAACGAAAGCATTTCGGCTGATATTAAGTCGCTTTCCGACAGCG
>ERZ1027089.26-NODE-26-length-90829-cov-17.788453_pt1 | contig 90829 bp, 80 predicted proteins | sample MGYA00519412_ERZ1027089 | MGnify/ENA primary metagenome ERZ1027089 (study PRJEB26926, sample SAMN06164433) | human gut metagenome | biome: ENVO:00009003; feature: ENVO:2100002; material: ENVO:00002003 | host: Homo sapiens | place: USA | collected 2012 ... | reverse complement strand
ATATATAAATATATATAATAAGTTAAATATAATAATAACAATTTGAAAGCAGCCCGAATTCATATACCCCTCCCCTGAAAACTGTCACAACTGTCACAACTGTCACAACTGTAACGCCTCTCTTCTTCTTCTCCCTTCTCTCCTCCTTCATCCATCTTTGTAAAGAAATCACCTACCCATCTCCATCCCCCCGCCCCATCAGTTTGCGGAGATTATCTGGCTTATTCTCCGCAAATTTGCGGAGAATAGACAATAAATCCCCCAAAAACTTGCATGAAAGAGAAATATTTCATATATTTGCAGAAGAAAAGCTGCACTCGGCAATTTGAAAGCAAGCTTTCATTGCGCTCGTTTGCATTTTCTTTGCAAAAGAAAAGAAGAAGAAAAAGAAAAGATATGAAACAAGAAAACAACAGAATACAATTACCCCTAGAAGAAATCAAGCTCGCATTCGCTGCTTCATGCGTTGAGGGAGCTGCAAGAAAGCTCGGGGTACCATATATTGAAATATACGAAAGAATGAGAAAGGTTGATTTAATCAACAAGTTCATTCTGCCCCACTACGATACGCTCCACACCGAAAGTCGAGAGTATCTTATAGAAGATGTCATTGAGTGTCTAACTAATTGGGAGAAGAAAGACAGATGAAAATAACTGTTTATCATGGAGCTACAGAAATTATAGAAGCTCCACTTAATCATGTTGGAAGACCAAGGTTAGACTTTGGTCAAGGCTTCTATGTAACCGATTTAAAGGATCAGGCAATCAAATGGGCTAAAACCATAGCCGAAAAAAGAGCAGCACAACCCCTACTCAATATCTACACTCTGGATAGGGATGCTATTCTCGCAGAAGCTCGCTGCAAGATATTTACCGCATACGATAAAGACTGGCTAGACTTCATCGTGGGCAACAGACGGGGCGAAAACCCTGCCAGAGATTACGATTATGTAGAAGGAGGTATTGCTAACGACCGAGTAATCGATACCGTAAACCTATACATGACAGGTTTTTACGATGCAGAATCAGCCCTACAGCAGTTAATATTTCATAAGCCCAACAATCAGATTTGCCTGCTCAATCAAACTCTCATCAATAAATACTTAGTATATAATGGAACAGAAAAAATATAAACAGATCAACACAAAGACGCCTGAGATTCAAGAAATGATTCTCAGCTATCAGATAGGAGGCGTGGCATACGAACTGTCACAGCGCCTGGAAATATCTCCAGCTCTGGCTCTTGATCTTTTCTATCGCAGCAAGACCTGTGCCCAACTCCACGATAAGCGCACCGGCCTATATCTCATGAGCAATGGCTACATCGCCGATGATTTCATTTACGAGAAGCAGAGAGGGTACTGATAGCAGAAAGAAAGCTCGACCAGGAGTTAAGGAGAGATGCTACCCCATCATAAGGAACCATCAAGCAGGCACGCCCTGAAGGGGCAGAAGCACCTAGCCCAGGGTAACACCCTGGGTATAAGCGCAATCCGCCTTGCGCCCTGTAGGGGAAAAAGCCTTAAAAGATTCCGTGAATTCCCTGCCTATTCCTCTCGTCTTTCCGCCTCCGGCTCCGCCACCATTTCCGGCACTTCTTCCGGCAATTCATATCTTCTGATATGATGATCTTCCAGATAGATATGGTTCAGCGTAAAGGCGAGCGACTCCAGCGTCTTCTCCCTTACCGCCGGCTTCAGTTCACATTCCCATATCACGATGGTATGCCATCCCATTTCAGCCAGCCGGTGCAGCACCTCATGGTCCCTCTCCCGGTTCCTCCTGATCTTCTCCATCCAGAACCCGGTGTTCGATTTCGGCACCACATAATATTGGCACCCCTCATGTCCGTGCCAGAAGCACCCGTTCACCAGAATACAGGTGCGATATTTCCTCAGCACGATGTCCGGCTTGCCCGGCAACCGCGGATGATTGAGCCGATACCTGAATCCCCTACTCCACAGAAATTTCCTGACAAGAATCTCCGGTTTTGTATCCCTGCCCCTTATTGCCGCCATATTGTTGTGGCGCTGTTCTATGGTCAAACGGTCTGACATACTCTTTATTTACAAAGACATCTTTTAACGTAACTTAGAAACAAAAACGAGGTCACTCTTACCAATAACCTCGTTCAAATATTAGTTGAGTTTTAAAATATCCTCCTTGGCAAGCCCTGTATATCTTGCGATTTTATCAACAGGTTCGTTTTCCATCAGCATATTCTTAGCTACTTCAATTTTAGCCTCTATGATAGCTCCTTTATAAGCTGCAATATGGTCACGCATCACCTTGATTGCATCATCATATTTCTCTTGATCTTCCTTGCAGAGTGCAGTAATGTCCTCTATCGCAGCAAGTTTTTGGAAGAGTTCATTTCCTACCAAAGAAGGTATTTTGTCCAATATACTCATATTATTTAATTCTATTAAAAGAAACAATTCTTATATCAATTAACACCATTCATTGGCAAAATTAATCTTTTCTCATGAAAACACAAAAGAAAAAGCCCAAAAACTTGCATAAAGGAGAAATATTTCTTATTTTGCAGAAAAAAAGATGGCAAAGGAAATATAAGCTTATCAGTAATTTCTCATAAATCGTGTAATAATTCATAAAAAAGAAGGTTTTTACTTGTCTGATTCAAGTTTTTATCTTATCTTTGCATTATGAAGAAGGAAAAGGAATATACATTGACTGCCATCCGTGAATGCCTGGCTAAGAATATGCCACCATACGGAAAAGCGATACTTTTTGGCTCACAAGCTAGAGGCACCGCTAGGGATGATAGCGACTGGGACATTCTAGTTATCTTAGACAAGGATCAACTTCTACCTTCTGATTATGATAATGTAACCTATCCTCTTACCGAGCTAGGCTGGGATTTAGGAAAAGAAATAAATCCTGTAATGTATTCCGCTAAGGAGTGGCAGAAATATAAGATTACACCATTTTATAAAAATGTAGAAAAGGAAGGAGTAAGATTATGGGGCTAACAAACGATGAAAGAAGTTCTTTAGTAGAACTTCGTCTGGAAAAAGCAAAAAGATTTATAGCAGAAGCAGAGCAAATGCTTTCTATGGGATTATGGGATTTGGCAGCTAATAGGTTTTACTATTCTTGTTTCCATGCTGCTCAGGCACTATTAATACATTATGGGCTTTCGGCACATACTCATGCTGGTACTTTAGGCGTATTTGGTATGAATTTCGTTAAGACAGGTAAAATTGACAAAGAACTTGGTGCATTTTTCTCCAGGATGGAACAATTAAGAATGAAAGCTGATTATAACTGCGAATATGATGTTAGTAATTCTGACGTAGAAAATATGCTACAACCCGCTCATGACTTTTTAAATAGCATCATCAAACTTATCAAGGAAAAACAATAGAAGTCAAAACAACATGGAAGATTACGATAAACTTATGGTTGGCGACCAATCTACTGACGGGCGCATTATAATTGCTGATAAAGACAGACTTTGCTATCTGGTAAAATCAGGGAGCAAAGGCAGTTTTAGTATTCGTACCATATCCAAGCAATTGCTGGGAGAATTTATAGACTACTATAAAAAGAATCCCAACAAAAAGGCTGAGGATGCCAGAGTAGAACTCAAAGAACTGTCTGACATTGATAAATATGAATATGGCTACAACGCTACGTTGACAGCTATGGCTAAGATGGTTCTTGACCCAAAGAACGAACTTGTCAGAAAAGGGAATCCAGCAGAATCTTCTCGTACAGAAAACCATTTGCTTAAGACTACAGGCCTTCAGCAGATTTACTATGGTGCTCCTGGCACAGGTAAATCAAAGACCATCAAGGACTTGACTTTCGGAGAGAGCGTGATTCGTACTACATTCCATCCAGACTCTGATTACGCCTCTTTTGTAGGTACCTATAAGCCTATCACAGAAGAAGTTGATCTCCGAGATTGTAATGGCAAAAAGGTCATCGATGACGATACAAAGGAAGTCGTTAAGGAAGAAAGAATTGCCTACAAGTTCATTCCTCAGGCTTTTCTCGAAGCCTATGTTGAAGCGTGGAAGAAACTAGGCTCCAGCAAGAAGCAATTTCTCATTATCGAGGAAATAAACCGAGGCAATTGCGCCCAAATCTTTGGTGACCTTTTCCAATTGCTGGATCGCAACGAATATGGCTTTTCTGATTATCCTATCGTAGCAGACAAGGATATGCAGAAGTATCTCGAAAAGGAATTTGCGGGATGGGAGATTACGAATAAAGACGAAATCAACCAGCTCTATGGCGAAGCCAATATGGTAAACCTCATCATGAAGGGAGAGCGCCTTGTTCTGCCTTCAAACCTCTATATTTGGGCTACAATGAACACCAGCGACCAGAGTCTCTTCCCTATTGACTCTGCCTTTAAGCGCCGCTGGGATTGGAAGTATGTGCCTATTCGCGAAGGTCGTGACAAAGAAACCAACGCTCCTCTCAACTGGTACATCAACACGGGAGATAAGCAGTACAAATGGTGGTCATTTATCAGCAAGGTTAATGAGCTGATTGGTTCACTTACCAATTCAGAAGACAAGAAACTCGGCTATTTCTTCTGCAAGGCAAAGGATGGAGAAATTGATGCCGACTTGTTCGTTAGTAAGGTTATCTTCTATCTCTGGAACGATGTATTCAAAGACTATGGTTTCGATGATAAGGACTTTCAGGATGAAGAAGGCAAGATATTGTCTTTTGACCGATTCTATGAGGATAAGAACGGCAAAACTAACGTTGATATAGCTATCGTTGAGCAGTTCTTGGAGAATTTGGGAGTAGAAAAGGCTTCTTTTAATAAAGAAGAGGAGGAAATTGATGCTGCCCCAAGCAGCAACGAAACTAAAGGCAACGATGATACAAAGTACAAATTCAATGGCTCTAAACCGCTTGGTAAAAGTGACTTAGGTATTTCCATTATAAAACAATATCTGAAGGAACATTCCGAGATGGAATATTCTGAAATCAAAGAAACCTTCCCAGACTCGATGCTAGGAAAGAAACTGAAGCTCATAGGATTAATCGTCACACGACAGGAAATAGAAAACGCTGCAGAAAGTTACAAGCAAAAAGCCTATGGTTTTTATAAAAAAGATAGAAAATTCTATTCTTCTGATGGAGTCGAGTTTTATGTAAGCAATTGGTGGAATATAACAAACATTGATTCTATTATCCAATTTGCAAAAGAACAAGGCTGGACAGTAGAACCAACAAAATAAAGAGATTATGAGAATCCTCATAGAAGAACATCAGTATCAGGCTGAACAGATTAGGGATGTTCTGCACGGCATCGACGCCATGCAGGACATTGATGGCAACGTCAGCATCAACTACGTTGGGTATTACTACAATACCCAGCTCGACGATTGCGTCTTTATTTTGCCGAAAGTACTGCTCGAAGATACACCTGAGGGCGAAAGAGTATTCGGCAAATACGCCCCGGAAACCATCGTCAACCTGAACCAGAACAACCCACTCTCTCAACAGGAGAAAGACTTCATCTATGAGTTCTCTGTCTGGATTTACCGCACCATCGAGGTTTACAACAATACCACCAGAAACGGCATTGTCTATCACCAGAAAATAGCATGCCTCGGTAAAAGTAACAGACAAATCAACAACACCTTCCTCGATATTCTGCTGGCTCTCATCGACTTCAACAAGCATAACCAGGATTTCATCTTCTTCATCCTGAAGAACATCCATTCCGGTTACAACCGCATTCATTGGTCAAAGACCATAGCCACCACGAGTGCCATCATCAGCAAAAACAGCCCTGTTTATACCCATCCTGTCAACAGGAAAAAGCAGATTAATTTTGATGAAGAACTCCTGATTATCTTCTATTCCATCCTGAATTATATCAGCGAAAGATACGGCTTCGCCAATCATATCAACTGCAATTTCCAGCTGATAACAGGCTATCGTTTCAAGACCTATCTGGATGGATTAGGAAAGACCAGGCTGCTCCAGATTAAGTATAAATACTTCTCAGACAAGGCTTTACACCTCTGGCAACTATGCTACGATTTCTTTGACAATGCCAAGCGCATGAACATCCAGCAGGAACGCAAGGAGTATCTTCTGGTTAAGAGTTTCAATATCGTTTTCGAGGCCATTATTGATGAACTTCTAGGCGAGAAGAACATTCCAGCCGGACTGAAAGAACAGGCTGACGGCAAACGCATAGACCATCTGTACAGCTACCAGAACCTGATTACAACAAGAAATCAGGAGCCAGTTTATTACATCGGCGACAGCAAGTATTACAAGTTAGGTCATTCCATCGGCAAAGAATCTGTGTATAAGCAGTTTACGTACGCCAGAAACATCATCCAGTGGAACCTGAACCTCTTTATGAACGACGATAAGGACGATGAAGAACTGCAATACGACAAGCGTAATTTTGGCAACGTACCTAAGCTTCGCGATGACCTGACGGAAGGCTACAACATCATTCCGAACTTCTTCATCAGCGCAAAGATGGCAGAGAATCTCTCTTTCTCAGACCAGATTTCGTCAACCGACAGGGAAAAGAAGTGCTTCAACACCCAGCATTTCAACGACCGCCTGTTCGACCGCGACACCCTTCTCGTCTTCCACTACGATGTCAACTTCCTCTATGTAGTATCTCTGTATGCCCGTCATAACGAGCACCAGAAATTCGCCTGGAAAAACCGGGTTCGCAAGATGTTCCGTGATGAAATCCAGAAGATGCTGGACGAAAGATACGACTTCTATCGCCTCACGCCGAAAGAAGATACGCAAGTAGAAGAATTCGTCAGCCGGAATTTCAGAAAGCTTATCGGCAAGATATTCTCTCCAACGAAATCCAATGATTATCTGATACTTGCGTTCGAGAAAGAAGACTCCAACGAGGAGCAGAAAGAAGCTATCATAAACGATGTTAAGGAGAAATTCTATATAGAGGGATTTGCCTTATCGGCTAACAGCAAGATTGACTAGCGTATTATAAGATACCTTCCACAACATCAATATCTGCTGCAGCCCAGTCGAGCCCTTTCAGCTCTTCTTGGCTGCACCACTTGCTATCAGCGTGCTCACGCCTCTTGAACCCATTAGCATCGCCTTTTGGCGTACACAGAAAGGCAGTCATGGTTATCGAGAAATCAGGATACTCGTGATTCACAGTTACCAACTCCTCTCCTACTTCTACCGGATACTCCATCTCCTCCATCAGCTCACGAGCCAGCGCCTGTTGAGGAGTTTCACCAGGCTCAATCTTGCCACCAGGAAACTCCCATTTATAGCTGGTATACTCAAACTTTGTCTTGCCTTTCTGCATGCAGAGATACTTGCCATCATGACAAACCACGGCTGCAACCACATTATAATGTTTCATTGTTCTTATCTCCTATTTAAAATATCATTTACTCCATCCACTGGAAATCTTCCTGCAATTCCTGCGACAACGGATTGTCCATGTGGATATCATACAATATGGAACCATTTGTCGTTACATCCTTTCTCGGATTCTCCAAATGACCAGTTCCGATATAAGTATATGGCAGAGTGATACCATTCTCAGCACTCACCTTCCTCACAAACACCAATACCCTCTTGGCAGTTCGCTGCAAAGCCTCATCCTTGGCAGAGATACGAGCAATACTCTCCCACTGGAAAACATCTGGCGACAAGAACTTGTCATTATACTTCAAATGTTCATCCAGCGAGGCATCCTTCTTTAAACCAGCAAATACATACATATTGCCATCCTTATAGTAAGTGCCATACTGATTGTGCTTCGGATTCTCCAGGATTTTCAAGAGCACCTGGTCCTGACGATAATCCTGCCACAACAGGAAATCTTCTTTCGTGTCAGCATATCTTGCCTCATATTGCGTCAAACCATAGTTAAGCAAATCTTGCAGATATGCCTCATATTCCTGTTCTCTTTCGCCACATAATTGCACTTCATCCGCTTCTATCTTCACAGCAAATCCCTCTTCCAGGAATCGCAAAGCGTGCTCCAGTTGCTCATGCTTGAAACCAGGAATCTCCTCCCGGATATTGGCTTCAATACGAGATAAAAAAGACTCTCCCTCCAGTAAATTCTTGATTACCAAATATTCATGCTCTCTTACCAAAGGCAATAGACTAGACAGATAATTGATACAAGCAATCTGCTCTTCTGAGAATACCGGCAAACCCTCTTCTTCTATACCCTTCAAGAAACCATAATAAGAATTGGTTTTCTTGGCGCCAATCTTTATCTTCATGAATTTCAAGAGATTAGGAGCATAATCACTATTCATATAATCCATGTGCGATGGATAAGACGGAGTTTTCAGATATGCCTTGAAATTCTGATAATCCATCTTCAGATAGTTGATGCGGTTGAAATTCTCGCTCTCAATCTTGTCGATGATTTCCTCTTTGGAAAGGTCATCGATGTGTACCTCAACGCCATATTTATCCAAGCCCAAGCTCTTGAAATCATTCCTTACCATGAACTTCAAGAGTTTCTTTTCCAAAATGGAATTGCGGGAAAGACTGCCTAGCGCCAAGGCTATATGAACGCTACGCTTATAGCTGTTGCCAATGAAATCGAGTATCGTAACATAAGGCTTGTTTGTATACTTACGAAGACCTCGACCCAATTGCTGCAAGAAGATGGTACTCGATTCCGTTGGACGCAGAAAGAGCACCATGTTGACACCAGGAATATCCACACCCTCGTTCAGGATATCTACAGCAAACAAGATTTCCAAATCCCGGTTTTCATCCTGTAAATCATTGTAAGCACGAATACGTTCACCGGTCTTGTTCTTACCGCTCAAGAAAGCTGTATGGTAATAATCACCCAGGTTATCAGCCATCATTCTGGCATGCTGGATGTTTCTACAGAAAGCCAGCGCCTTCAGCTTCTGGTTCCCCATTCGATGCTTCTCTATCTGCTGGTGGATAAACTCGCAGTTTTCAGGTGTAGAAATTTGCGAAATCAAACGGCGTTCGCCAGATGCTGTCAACCCATAATCAACCAGTTCGTCACGAATACCATAATAGTGGAAAGGCACAATCAGATCATTGATGATGGCATCACGAAGCCGCAACTCGTATGGGATATTATTGCCGAAAATCTCTACTACATCCTGATTATCCATTCGGTTCTCGGTAGCTGTCAAGCCCAGCAGGAACTCCGGCTCAAAATAGTCGATGATTTTCCGATAACTGTCTGCTACAGCATGATGACACTCATCGATGATGATATAATCGAATTCCTTCTTATCAAAGAGTTCGAGCGAACGGCACATCGAAACATTGGTAGAGAACAGGAAATCCTCACCTGTTTCCTTTGCCTCCGCATTATACAGACCGCAGGTTTTAGAGCCACCAAAGACCTTTTGGAATGTCTCCAGGGATTTCTTCAAGATAGAGCCTTCATGTACGATGTAGAGCAATCTGTCGGGGTTAAAATTGAGCGCATCGAATGCTGCCAGATACGTCTTTCCTGAACCTGTGGCAGAAATCACCAAAGCCCTCTCCTGACCGATGGCACGATATCTGTTCAATTCCCTAAGTGCTTTGCGCTGCATATAATTAGGTTTGATTTCAGAATCCGCCATATCATAATCCATATCCCAATGCTCAATAGCAAAACTGAGTTTGGTAGAATATTCTTTAATTTTATCCTGCGATAATTCATACGTCTGATTCCATAGGCTTTCAAACTCATTCATTGCATCAAGATAAGCCTCGGTATCATGCTCGCAATTTACCACCAAATCCCACTCTATGTTTTTCAGCAAAGCATAGCGTGTGATATTAGAAGAACCAACAACCATTTCTATACCATTTTCCAGTTCGAAAATATAGCCTTTAGAATGGAAACCATTGGTAAAATAGTTCTTCTCATCATGGAAACATTCATCGTCCAGATGACACTCAAAATTAGGATGTTGTGCCAAACTCAAAAAGTAGTTTAACGATTCTACATCGGTAAAATTCTGATAAGTAGAAGTGATAATTCTTCCTTTAGCTCCACGCTCTATAGCAGCACTAATGTCTTTAGCCAAGAGTACCAGGCCGGCTTTCTTGATAAAGCTGACTGAAAAAGCAAATGACTTGCAGTGGCGCAAGTTCATCTGAATGGTAGACAGGAAGGTTGTCTCTGTATAATTGGTCAAGAATCTAGATTCCATAAGTCTTGCATTTCTTTAATTGCGTACAAAAGTACAAAAAAGAATCCATTTACATCATCTTTTCTCCTATTTTTTTCGGCTTATTTATCATATTCGGGGCGCCATATAAAGCTTTTGCCCTTTCAGGGCGCCAGGCGTGGGGACATAGATACCCAGGGCGGATGCCCTGGGCTAGGAGCTTCTGCCCCTTCAGGGCGTGAGGGGAATGGCAGGGATGCGGGAGGGGAATTGCAGGGGGCGTGAAGGGAATTGCAGGGATGTGTGAGGGGGAATGGCCTTACCTTTTTAAAAAGCTCTTTTTGCGTATATTTTCCAGATATAATTTGGCGCTTTCAGAGAAAAAGTGTAATTTTGTGGGAGATATTTAATTAAAGGAGAAGATTATGGCAACATTAACAGATGTAGATACAGAAGCAATGAGACAGAGATTGGTGGTGAAGGAAAGTCTGACACAGGCTTTTAAAGAACTCCGTGCGGCAGAAGCTTCAGAAGCCGAACTTCCTGATGCCCGAAAATTATTCAAATAACGGAGGATACATTTATAAGTTATGAATGTAAAGGAACATATATTGGCGGCTATCCGCAAATGGCTGCCGATTATGACAACATCACCTACCCACTGACCGAACTCGGATGGGAACTGGGCGAGGAAATCAACCCCGTGATGTATACCGCCCAGGAATGGGAAAAGTATAGGAATACACCCTTCGTCAGGAACGTGGAAAAGGAAGGGGTAAAAATATGAATATAAAGGAGTAATTACAAATGATACCGCTTCATTAGCGTGGTTACAGGTATCGCTTTTCACGTGGTTGGCGATACTTGTTTAAGGAGTGATAGTCACGTGGTCATAAAATGACATGAACCGTGACGCTGACATCGGGTTTTACGTTGTCAAGCCATAACCCAAAGTACTCGATTATCGCTTTCTTCTCTGACGCGATAGATGTTTTTTGCCCCCAAATGTTAAAGTTTAGTTAACGTAGCGGAAAAGCTACCTAAATATTTGGTATTTTATAGCTTTTTAGCTACCTTTGCAGTGTCATTCAGACAAAGAGTTCTTTTACATGTTTAATTACAACAATGAAACACAATCAATTGTACAATGAGTTGACTAAAGCGGGATGCTTTATCACTCGACATGGTGCCGAGCACGATGAATGGTTCAATCCCAAGAATGGGATGAAAATCAGAATTCCAAGACATGGTAGCCATGAGGTTAAGACAGGGTTGCTTAGACGCATTAAAAAGACGTTGCTCGGACAATAGTCCGGGCAACTGCCCTTAACCTTGCAATTGAGCGTGTTGCGTGATGGACATGTGGAGAACTCTTTTTATGGGAATTTTAAACAAATAAGATATATGGCAAAGAATGTAGTGCTGATTTTAGAATATGGTAATGGCGGATACTCTTGTTACAATGATGAGCCATTGGGTAATTATGGTGTCATAGATGGCGATGGTGCGACCGCTGAGGAAGCCAAGGCCGACTTCATGAAGGCTCTTCAGGAATGTAGGGAAGATGACCCTAACAACAAGGCCTTGCAAGACTTGACGTTTACATATAAGTACGACGTGCAAGCTTTCTTCAAGGAGTTCTCCTTTCTCAACGCTACCGAGATTGCCAGACGTGCAGGCATCAACCCATCGCTCATGCGCCAGTATGTAAGTGGAGTCAAGACCGCTGGAGAGAAAACATACCAACGACTCAACGCCTGTATGGACAATATTAAAGCGGATTTACAAGCAGCCGTCTTTTGATGGTTGTGTTTTCATAAAGTAATTAAATGAACTCTTTAAGCCCCTGGTGCGTGACGCATCGGGGGCTTTTTGTGCCCAAATGTTGTCAGCATCATGGCTTTATCACAAACTCGACGGCATCGATGGAAATGGTGGAGTGGGAAGTTTCACCGAAGAAGAGAAGAATATGCTCCGTGGAGCACTATGCGAGGTTTCAAACCGCATACGTGCTGCTGCAGACAGAATTTGAACAAAATCTCTTTTCTTGCATCATTTAGCCTTTTTCCATCGGTCAAACATACCACGAACGCACAAATTTCGTTAAAATCCGTGAGTCTTATAGCACTCACTTCCTATTTGGTTATATGACTTTTTTTTATAACCTTTGCAGCAAATTTTAACGCTATGCCAAAAAAGATGAACATAACCCAAAAGGACCTAGACCGTGTTAAGAAAAGGTGCCTAGAAAGCTTAGGAGACTTCTTAAGCGAGTTGTGTCGTGACAAATTGATGGGTCCCACTAGCGTTGAAAAGATTTTCAGTTTCGATCACACTACATTTAAACGGATATGTGAAAAGGATCAAACCATAACTGTTAAAACGATGGCTAGGACGATGGGAATCATAGCAAGTTTCCTCAATGGACTTAAGGAAACATGTGACAAGGAACTGAAAAATCTCCAGGAAGATGATAAAATGAAGTTAAGTCTGAAAAGGAAAAAGATTGATGTGTTGAATAAAAAGAGAGTGAAATGCACGGAAGCCATGGAAAAATACAAGAAGACTTTCGGTATTATAGCAATCAGCTTCTTGGAACTAATCGGACAAAACGATGAATTTTAATCATTAAATAAGAAATAACCGGTCAAGATGCTAACATCAGAAGCCTAGTATTAACATTAAATAATCAACAACAACCAGAAAGTAAACACAACCCTACCCGCCCCCACACCTTACGATAGTAGGCGCTCGGCAGTTCTCCAGCGGCTTACGCTAAAAACGTTAGCGCAAACACGCGTCCTCTACTAAAATGAGGCGGAAACAGTTAACAATCAACATAAAAACAATAAAAGAAGATGAAACTTTTTTTCTATAGAAAATTTATTCGCTTCGTAATAAAGCACTTTACCATCGTTATCAACAATACCATACAGATGAATGGTGGACAATACATCGAGCACATGAACAACTATCAGGGAAAGGAGGATGAGAAATGTCTGGACAAAGAATGATCATCATGAACGCTGGTAGCTCGTACTTCGAGCATGTAGAGAACTATTATGGCAGCAATGCCTGTGAGCAAAACTCATGCAGAAATGCTGAGATGCCGGAAGAGCTGAAAACGGAAAAGGCTCAGAGGATAAAGAACAACCTGATAGAGATAGGCTTGGTAACCGAAAATTTCATGCCATCAGGACTGTCTTCATCCGAAGCTGCCATCCTTGCCAACCAGATAGGTACAGAGTTGAAAATCGATAATATATGGAGCGTATTCGGCAATTATTGGGGGCCTAATCCGAACTCGATGAGAGCCGCCTACAACCGAGGAATGGATCAGAAGAAAACGATTCCCTTCCTCGAAAAAGTGATGCCTGCTATCAGAGGCTAATCTGGCAGGTAGTACTAGTACGCGTACATAGTACGTACTAGGTAGAAGTGAGAAATTTGCCCTATCTTTGCCCCCGGAATTCAGAACCAATGCGGTCTGAGTTTCGGGGGCTTTTGTGTATCTGCACATCAACCGTGGTGGGAGCCCCCAATCTTCTAAATTATTTAAAATGATGGAAGTGAAAGCGTATGTGTTCAGTCCTCCTCCTTACAGACGGCTGAGAGTAGTGAAAACGGAAGAGGGGATTACCCCACAAACCAATCTTTTATTAACGAAATAACATGACAGAAACACAACATGTAATTGCACTGAACCCTTATCGCAAGGGCAATAAGGGGAAGGTGTTTTCCAACAGTATGGCGGTGTATGACAAGGTGATTACATCGCCGGAAATCAGGAAGATGATTCAGCAGATCAGGGGCGAACTGCCTATCCCGAAGGTGAATGCCAACGATGAGGAGGCGGTGAAGAAGGCGCAGGACAGGCTGAAGAGCGAACTGCCTTTCTTCTGTCCCCACTACGGCATTTTCAAGAACAATGTGCGCAGACAGGAGAATGCCCAGCCCGAGAGCTTCATGTTCCAGACTATCATCGACGTGGACGACAGGGAGTATGTAGACAAGGCTATCGAGAAGGCAAGGGAGCTGAACTGCTCTGACAGCATCTGGAACGGTTCGCTGCTGCACCTCTGCTACAGTGCCCGGAAGAAGCTGCACATCGGTATCAGACTGCCGGTGGGAATGACCATCGAGGAGACGCAGAAGGCGTATTGCGAGGCGCTGGGGGTGCCGTATGACGAGAGCTGCATCACACCCGAGAGAATGATTTATCTCACCGATAAGGACTCGGAAATCTACAGGTCGAAGATGTGGTGCGCCGTGCTGAGCGAGAAGGAGATTCTGATGCGAAGGCAGGCGTATCTGGACCGCGGACTGACCGTGGACGGAAGAGGGAAAGTTAATAGTTTACAGTTAAAAGTTAATGACAATGGTAAGAATAATGAAAATAATAGACTATCGGGCAACGACGGCAATCCTGCTGTTTCTGCTGGCTCTGCTGTTCAGCCTGCCCAACCTGGTAATAGCCATGGTGCTGATGCTCCTCATATCGGGGATTCTGGAGGCAATCAGAATGCTGGCGGACTGGGAGCCAGGGAGAAGAATCTGATTGCGTTTGACCTCTTTACGCAGGCTGCCGGACTCGGGGGTATGGAGATTGATACCGTGGGATCGAGACACTCTTCGCTGCTGGCTATCATGAGCGCCGGTGCTTCGAGGGTGATGGAGGAAGAGGAACTGATGAAGGTGGTGAGGGTGAAAATGCCGAGCTACTATCAGGAGAACGACTGCCATCAGCTGATTCACGACTTCTATGCGAAATATGTTGACAATACAAAACCGATGTCGAGGGAAGTGATGAGGGTGAATGCGCTTGCGGAGCAGAAGGCGAATGAAGTGAAGAGTGAAGAACGAAGAGTGAATAATTCGAATGCTGTGACTAATTATGCAGTTCAAAGTTCGAATCTCAAAGTTCAAAGTACCGGGGAGGATTATCCTGACCCGCCGGAGATGCCGAAGAAACTGCCGAAGCTGGTGGAGCTGCTGATATCGAGGACACCGGAAATTTATAAGCCGGCTGTGGCGCACGCTATCTTCCCGCCGCTGGCTACGCATCTCTGGAAGACGAGGTTCCGGTATATTGACAACGTGGAGCACGAGGCGAGACTGATGACGCTGCTGCTTGCGGGTACCGGAGCGGGTAAGAGTAGCGTGAACAGGCCCATCGATTTCATTATGGAGGATATCAGGCTGAGGGATGCTGAAAACCTGAAGCGCGAAAAGGCGTGGAAGGATGAGATGCTGCGCAAGGGTGCCAACAAGGATAAGCGCAAGAGACCTGAAAACCTGATTATCCAGGAGATTGATGCGGATATGACAAACCCGGCTTTCGTGATGAGAACGGCCGAAGCGCAGGAACATTTCCTCTATACTTCGCTCAATGAGCTAGACCAGTTTGATGCGCTCAAGGGCAGCGGAAGCCAGCAGTTCCGCATCATGTGTCTGGCAGCAGACCCGGGTAATAAATATGGACAAACTCGCGTAGGAACAATGAGTGTCACGGAGCGTGTTACCATCCGGTTCAACTGGAATGCATCTACCACCATCCAGAAGGGTCAGCGTTACTTCTCTAAAGTTCTTACCGATGGTCCTATCAGCCGTATCAACTTCTGCACCATCCCCGAAAGGGAAATCGGCGAAGATATGCCTGTTTACGGAACTTATGATGAATCGTACCGTGAGGCGCTACGACCTTACATCGAAAATCTGAACAAAGTAACGGGCCTGATTGAGTGTAAGGAGGCGTTTCAGCTTGCCCTCAAACTGAAGGATGAGAATGCTGAGTTTGCCCGGCTGTCGCAGGACAGGACGTTTGAGAATCTCTCGTTCCGTGCCAATGTCATCGCTTACTTGAAGGCGTGCGTGCTGTATGTAGCCAATGGTTGCAAGTGGGAGCCGGAGATTGACGAGTTTATCCGCTGGAGCGAGCAGTATGACCTGTACTGCAAGATGCGGTTCTTCGGCGACATGATTGCGAAGGAGAACTATACGGCGGAGAAGAGTTCGAAGCGTGGGCCTCAGAATCTTTTACAGATATTGCCCGATAACTTTACGGCTGCGCAGTTGCTTGCCATCCGGCTGGAGCATGGTTTGGATGCGAAGGGTACCGATATGATGATCAGGCAGTGGCTGCACCGGAATTACATCAGGCGGGCGTATCAGTATACGGGCAAGCGTGACAGTTGTGACAGTTGTGACAGTTTTGAGAAGCTTAAGTACCGCCACGACGGTATGGTTATTAAATCTTAAATTTATTTTTACTTATGCAGATAGTTTTAAAACGTATAGCAAAGAAGAAGACCTACACGATAGGTCGCCTTTACATCCTGAAGGATGAGGACGTGAAGAAGCGCACGATTGAGAGTGTGAACAAGTGCAGGGGGCTGAAGACGGTGTGCGAGGTGCCTGCGGAGAAGCTGAATGCGGACTCGTATTTCTGTGATACGATGGAGCCGTGCTGGCGCAATCTTCTGGGTGTGGAGCTGAGTCCTGCCGAGGAGAATGTGCGGTTGGGGCGTGTATCGGGCAAGAAGGCGCAGAAGATGAAGGGCAAGACGGCGATACCTGAGGGCACTTATCCGCTGGTGATCAGTAAGTCGCCGAGGTTTCAGATGTGGTTGCCGCTGCTGTTGGGTGTCCCCAATTTTGAGGGCATCCGCATTCATGCCGGCAATTATCCCGACGATACGCAGGGCTGCATCCTGGTGGGTGAAAACCGTGTAAAAGGCATGGTTGTGAACTCCCGCATCTGGCTCCACCGCCTCATCAATGCTATTACCGCTGCGAGAGACAGGGATGAGAGCATTTGGATTACCATTGGGTAGTGATTAGTGTTTAATTTTAATACCATTTTTAACATGAAAACAGAAGAAAATACAAAAAAGGAAGAGATGAAGAAGGAAAAGACTGTGGGATATACAGCTGTGTTTGAAAACCCTGAATTCGGTAAGATTCGTATTCAAACCGATGAAAACGGGGAGCCTTTGTTCTGCGCGAAAGATGTATGTAATGCGCTGGGGTACAAAAAATCGTATGATGCTGTAAAACAGCTTGTTAACCGACTTGATACCGCAAAACGCGGTAGCAAGGTTCCGGGAAGTCTCCGTAAGGATGGAACCTCATCAGAGCGATTCCAGCAGATGCTCTTCGTCAACGAGAGCGGATTCTATGCTTTGGTTCTCGGCTCCAAGCTTCCAACGGCGGTGAAGTTCAAAAACTGGGTTACTTCCGAGGTGCTGCCACAGATTCGCAAGACGGGCGGTTATATTCCGGTAAAGCAGGGCGAGAGTGATGAGGAGACGATTCGGCATGCTGAAGAGATTCTCAGAGCTACACTCAAGGAGAAGGAGAATCTGCTGAAAAACCAGCAGGTGCAGATTGATCAGCAGAAGAAACTCATCGGAGAACAGGATACGGAGATTCGTCGGCTGAACGGTGTGGTGGACGAACAGGTGGTTTGCATCGCCAAGAACGGTGAGAACATCATCCAGTTGGAAAATCAGGTGGATCATCTTCTGCCGAAGGCGCTCTACACCGACAATGTGCTCAACTCTGTTTCCTGCTATACCACCACGCAGATAGCGAAGGAGCTGGGTATCACGGCGCAGGAGTTGAACCGCCAGCTCTGCGCCCTTCATATCCAGTACTACCAGAGCGGCCAGTATCTGCTCTATGCTGATTATGCCCACATGGGCCTGGCGAAGAGCCGCACCCGCTACTCTACCCTCCCCGACCCTCACTGCGATGGGGCACAGGAGAAACTGGGCACCGCCTATACCCACACCTACCTCGTATGGACAGAAAGAGGAAGGAAGTTCATACATCTAAAGGTAAAAGGGTAAAAAGGTAAAAAAGTAAAAAGAGCCTAGCGGGGGTAAGCTAGGCTCTTTTTTCCTTTTTTAGGGGGACCAGCAATGGAATCGCTGGGGACGGGGGCAGGAAGGGGCTAAAGCTTCTTTTTACCTTTTTACTTTTTTACCTTTTTAAATTTGGTAATTAGTGAATAAAGCCGTAACTTTGCATGCTCTTAAGCAGAATAAAGGAAATAGATTAGTAATTAAAAGCAAATATGAATAATCATACGACATCAATAACGACAAACAAGAAACATCACTACCGGGAACTGCTAGCTATCGGCATTCCTATCATCATAGGACAGCTGGGTACCATCATCCTGGGATTTGCTGATACGCTGATGATAGGCCATCACAGTACACCCGAACTGGCGGCTGCCGGACTGGTGAACAATATCTTCGGTCTCGTTTTCGTATCCTATATGGGATTCACCTACGGACTCACTCCTATCATCGGACGGCTCTACGGCGAGGAACGGACCGACTGCATCGGACAGAAAGTGCGCAATGCCTTCTGTGCCAACATGCTGACGGGCATCATCTTCACCCTCGCCCTCGTTGTGCTCTACCTGAATCTGGGGCGCATCGGACAGCCTGAAGAGCTGCTCTCGCTCATCCGCCCTTACTTTCTGGTAAACCTCGCCTCGGTGCTCTTCATGGGCATCTTCTTCACGATGAAGCAATTTCTCGACGGACTCGGACAGACCAAGGTGGCGATGTGGGCGATGATTGGCGGCAACATAATCAATATCCTGGGCAACTGGGTACTGATTTACGGTGTGGCGGGTTTCCCAGAACTGGGTTTGCTTGGAGCCGGTATTTCGACGCTGGTGAGCCGCATTCTGATGGCGCTGGCGATGGTGTGCATGCTGATGACGGGCAAGAATCTTGGGGAATACAGACGCGATATTCTGCACAGTTCTCTGACCAAGGCTGACTTCAGGGAGATGAACCGGTTGGGCTGGCCTGTGGCGCTGCAGCTGGGCATGGAATCGGCTGCCTTCACGCTGAGTTGTGTGATGGTGGGCTGGCTGGGAACCATTCCGCTGGCGGCTCATCAGGTGATGATTACCCTCTCGCAGCTCTTCTATCTCGTGCTTTCGGGCATGGCGGCTGCGCTGGCTATCCGCGTGAGCCATTTTATGGGTCAGAAGGACTACGGGGCAGTTCACCGCAATGCCTACGACGGGTTCCGGCTGAACCTGCTGTTCTCGCTGTGTATGGGTTTACCGGTGTTCCTGCTTCGCCATCAGATAGGTGGCTGGTTTAATGATAATGTGGAGGTGCAGGCGTATGTGGCTACGCTGATTATCCTGTTGATGGTATATCAGTTTGGCGACGGACTGCAGTATACCTTTGCCAATGCGCTGCGTGGCATCGCCTGTGTAAAGCCGATGGTGCTCTATGCCTTCATCGCCTATTTTGTCATCTCCTTGCCGCTGGGCTACACCCTGGGGTTCCCTTGCGGCTTGGGCATTCTGGGCATCTGGATTGCCTTCCCGTTTGGTCTGACCATAGCGGGAGAAATGTATCGCAGAAGATTTGAGAAGGAACTGAAGAAGATTGAGGAATAAGAATCAGGCACGGATTTATAGACTGAAGGAAAAAAACAGGCACGGATTACACGGGTTACACGGGTTTATAGAGACATGCTCGAAACGAGTTATTATCTCGAAAAAAATCCGTGTAATCCGTGAAATCCGTGCCTAAAAAATCTGACGGAATTTACTCAGCAACCTGCTCAGCACGATCATCTACGTTCTCACCCTCTGTAGGAGCGAGAGTAGCCTTGAAATCGGTGATGCCGTACTTAGCAAGAATGTTGTACCACTGGAGGAGCTTCTTGATATCGCTGTCGTGAACACGGTCGCGATCGTAGTTAGGAAGAACCTCAGCAAAATAAGCGTGGAGCTCAGCAACAGGCGCCTTCTTGTAGTTGAAAGCGCTAGGCTTGCCCTCTTCCTTCTTGCTTACACTGTCGAGCACTTCCCAGAGTGGCACCTCATCAGCGTCTGTATACATAGCGATGTCACCAAGGCTTGTTACGCGGTCGGTAGCGAAAGCTGGGATACGCTTGTGAGTCTCATCGAGTGTTTCTACGATGAGGTTTCTGTTACCTCTTGATACCAATTTATAAAGGCCTGGTTTGCCTGCAATTGAAAGGATTGTTTCCATTGTCTTTTCTATTATTCTTTATTATTAATGATATCCAATAATTTTCTTACCTGTGCTTCGATATCCTGCTCGCCATCGTTCACGATTTCGAAATCGGAGCGGGCTGCAAGCTCTTCCTGCGGCATGACGGCATCTATCCACTGCTGCGCCTTCTCTGCCGGGATATGGTCGCGCTGCATGATGCGCTGGATGCGGACCGGAACGGGAGCCGTTACGCAGACCACGAAATCGAGGTGGATACGGCGGTAGAAACCGCTATCGAAGAGGATGGCACTCTCCATCCACTCATAGCTGCTCTGCTCGAAATCGCGCGCCACAGCCGGATGAACCACATCGTTGACAGCCTGCTTGTTAGCCTCGCCAGCCAGCAGAAAGTGAGCCAGCACGGGCTTCTGCAAAACGCCCTCTGCACTGTAAACCTGCTCGCCCACCAGCTTCTTCAAACCAGCCTGCAAGCGGGCATCGGTGCGCATGAGCCGCTTAGCCTCATCATCACAGTCGTAAACCCTGATGCCCTGTTTCTCTAATATCCGGCACACATAGCTCTTTCCGCTACCTATACCGCCCGTTATCGCTATCTTCATCACGATGAATTATTAACTGTAAATTATAAATTACTAATCATCATTGCTGTTCCAGCAGATAATCTACCATTTCCAGTTCGAGATGCGCCTTGCTCACCGAGCGCGGCACGCTGCGCAACTGGAGTTGGCACTTGTCAGAAGGGTTGTTAACCAGATCGTTATAATCTACTACCACCTTAAACTGGCTCGGTTTGATGGTTCTGAAGAGGCTGGCTCCGATGGTGAATCTTACCGCCACTTTAGATGGAAAGGTACGGAGCACCATGTTATCAGGCATGTTGATGGCCGTAACAGGCACATCGACCGACACTTCGGTAAGCACATCAGGATATACCGCCAGACGCACCATCCGAGGCACAATCTTCATGCCACGTATCTTCTTGATAGGTACGCTGCGATGAATGGTATCCTGCAGGTTGCGCATGTTGAACGGCTCGATTTCTACCGATTGCAACTCATCGAGCTGCTTCTTGTTGGCATAAACCGTAACCGTAGACGGCAGAAATTCGGTATGCGCCAGATAATAGCTCTTGCTGGTTGTAATCTTACCTCTGAACACCACAGGCACTCGCTTGGAAGAGCCGTAGGTGAAGAAGAAATCGAATTTTGCCGGCTTAATGGAGAGCAGTTTGGTAGAGCCATAGAGCTGGGATGCCACCTGTTTCTGCACATCAGCCATCGGAATCTGTCCCGTTCCCGTTTCCTCGTCGGCATAATTGGCAAAACGGAATGTGAGCGGATGAATCTTGCCTCCGTAAGCATAGGTAACGAGTGTGAATCCCTTATCGCGCACCGTAATATTCACAGTATCAGTGAGTTCGCCGGTTATTACCGCATTGCGGGGCACGCCCGTTAACTGCACAGGAATATTGAATTCTCTCTCTGTAGTCTCATTGAGCGTCATCATCAGCCAGAAGATGCCGCTGAGAGCGAGAAAGAACAAAAAAATCAGAAACTCCTTATTCAGACCACTGAACAGGAAGTTTCTGACAGCTTTTAATATGCTCTTGATACTACGCATTAGGTGTCTGACTAGCTGTATCAGCAAACACGTAGCCCTTAGCTACAGTGATTACCACGCCACGAGCTATCTCAACATCAACGGTATTAGCCTCGAGGTTAACACGCTTAACTGTGCCGTAAACACCGCCGCCTGTAACCACCTTGGTACCCTCTGCCAAAGCATTCTGGAACTTGCGGATTTCCTTCTGCTTCTTCTGCTGAGGACGGATCATAAAGAACCACATGATAGCGAAGATAGCTACCATCATGATGAGAAAACTCATGCTGCTACCACCGGCAGCTGCTTGCAATACTAAATTTGTCATGTCGTTAAAAGTATTATCTATTATTATTTATGTTCTACATATAAAAAGGTGTGACCAGCAAGAAAGGCCTCCGTTATTTACTCACCCTCGCCCAGAGCGCGATGAATGCGCGGACGACGGCCGGCTGGGTGCTGGTTGTCTGGGCGCTGTTCGCCGTGCTGTGCGTGCTGCTTGCGCTCAGGCATCTCCTTCTGGATGAGGTTGCGGCTGATGAGCTCGCGGCAGATGCTGTCGAGCATACCGTTAACATAACCGCCGCTGCGAGGAGTGCTGTATGCCTTGGCAAGTTCTACATACTCGTTGATAGTGACGGTAGCCGGGATGCCAGGGTAGTTCATCACCTCGGCGATGGCAATCTGCATGATAATCACATCCATATAGGCAAGACGTGAAAAATCCCAGTTGCGCAAAGCCTCGCTCATATAGCGCTGGTAGGTATCGCAGTTGAGGATGGTAGCACGGAAGAGCTTGCGTGCAAACTCTCTGTCTTCAGCATCCTTGTATTCTGGCAGCAATTCCTGCTTGGCCTTAGCATCCGGGTTGAAACGCTTGATAGTCTTCAATACGAAAGTATCTATGATATCCTTGTCATCATTCCAGTAGAGGCTCTTCTCCTCAAGGAATGCATCAAGCTCTTCATTATTCTGAATGAACTGCTTGTAGATGCGGCGCCATACCTCGCGGTCGCGGCTGTACTCGTCGAGATCGGCGAGTTCCTCGTCAATAGCACCGCTGACATAATCAGCATAGAGATCGCTAGACGTAATCGCAGTATACAGTTTGCGCACCATTTCGATATCCTCATCCCAGTTGGAATGCTTTACATCTATCCATTCGAGCAGCATCTTGTTCTCTTCGAGCTGCAGAGCGAACTTATTGAATGCGAAACGTGGTGAAGGTTCCTGCTCACCCTCTCTCTTGGCACGAGCTACATCTACATCGTAGCGCTTGCGTGCCTCCTGGGTGATGGCAACGATGAGCTGCAACATGTAGTTGTACAAATCGTATGACTTGGAGAGACTAAACATCAGCTCCTTCTCAGCGTTATCCATGTTATGATCGCTGTTTTGATAGTATGCGTAGGTTAACTGCACAATCTTACGTCTTATCAAATCCCTATTAATCATTCTCTAATGTTTTTAAAAGATTCATTTATTAAATTACCTAATACGCTTGCAAAAATACACATTAAATAGGTAATAGACAAGAAAACGGGCAAAAATTTCAGTTTATTTAAGCAAAAAATTGTATTTTCAATATTTTTTCTGCATGTAGAACATGTTTTTCGGCAAAAAGTTTGCTCATTCCAAATAATTTTCGTAATTTTGCACCCGCTTTAAGCAAAGCTAATCCGTGTGATGGCGAGTTAAGGCACATTCTTATTAATAACTTAATTTAGAGTAACACAAAATGAAAGAGATTAATGTAACAGGTCAGAAGCGTACAGACCTTGGCAAGAAAGCTTCTAAGACATTGCGTAAGGAAGGTTTGATTCCATGTAACCTTTATGGTGAGAAGAGGGGCGAGAACGGTGCTCCTGAGGCTTTGTCATTCGCAGTTCCATTCACTGAGTTGCGTAAAATCATCTACACTCCTCATGTATACGTTATCAACCTCATCATCGACGGTGAGAGCCACACTGCTATCATGAAGGAGATCCAGTTCCACCCAACAACAGACGCTCCTCTGCACGTTGACTTCTACGAGGTTAACGACCAGAAGCCTATCACTATCGGTATTCCAGTTAAGTTGACAGGTCTTGCACAGGGTGTACGTGATGGTGGTCGTATGAACCTCTCTATCCGTAAGATCAACGTTACAGCTCCTTACCAGGTTATCCCTGAGCACCTCGATATCGACGTTACAGAGTTGAAGATCGGTAAGAGCATCAAGGTAGGTGACCTCTCATTCGAGGGTCTCGAGTTGGCTACAAGCAAGGCTGTTGTAGTTTGCTCTATCAAGATGACACGTAACGCTCAGCTCGCAGCTCAGGCTACTGAGGAAGAAGAGGCTTAATCACTGAGTCATCTAGAGATTTTACGAACCTGAGTAAAGCATTATCAAACATTGGATAAATATTTGATTTGTGGGCTTGGTAACCCTGGCGATGAATACGCCGGCACCAGGCACAACACAGGATTTATGGTATTGGACGCTTTTGCTAAAGCGTCCAATATTCATTTTGAGGATAAGCGATATGGCTTCGTAGCCGAGACTACGCTCAAGGGAAGAAAGATTTTCCTGCTCAAACCTACCACATTCATGAACCTCAGCGGTAATGCGGTAAGATATTGGCTGAATCAGGAAAAGATTGACCAGAGCCGACTGCTGGTTATCAGCGATGAGCTAGCCCTGCCTCTGGGTGCTTTCCGACTGAAGGCGAACGGCAGCAACGGCGGCCATAACGGATTGGGACATATCCAACAGCTTATCGGTCAGAACTATGCCCGCCTGCGCATGGGCATCGGCAACGATTATCCACGTGGCGGCCAGATAGACTGGGTGCTGGGCAAATATACTGAGGAAGACATGAAGCAGCTGCAGCCGGCCATCGACCTGGGTGTAGACATCATCAAGAGCTTCGTATTGGCTGGTATCGACATCACCATGAACCAATACAATAAGCTAGGAAAGAAATAATCATGAAGGAATCAGCAAGAATAGACAAGTGGCTCTGGGCTGCCCGCATTTACAAGACCCGCAGCATTGCTGCCGATGCCTGTAAGAATGGCCGCGTCATGGTGGAAGGCGTAAACAGAAAGCCTTCCTTCATCATCAAGCGTGGCGATGTGGTGAGCGTAAAGAAAGCCCCTATCACCTACTCTTTCGAGGTTCTCGACTGCATAGAGCAGCGCGTAGGCGCCAAGATGCTGTATGGTGTCTATAAAAACGTAACCGACCCTAAGCAATACGAGCTCCTGGAGATGAGCCGCATCAGCGGATTCGTAGACAGAGCAAGAGGCACTGGTCGCCCAACCAAGAAGGAACGCCGTGCCCTGGACGCCTTCGTAGATCCAGCCATGTTCGGATTTGACGAAGAAGACTGGGACGAAGATGAAGAATAAAATAAAACTCCCCCCCCTACACTTTGAAGAGTATAGGGGGAGTTTTATTGTGTAGTCATAATTATTTTCCTTTCTTTCTTACTTTGCAAAGATACAACATTTTAAGATACGATGCAAGAATATTGGGATAATTATTGCTAAAAACATACGAAATAGACACTTATATGTGATATTTGGCTACTTATTTTAAAATAAAGCTTAAAATATTTGGAGCGAATAGAGAAAAAATATACCTTTGCACCTCGTAAAAATGATGGAATCAGCATACACACTGATAACCAATCATACTCTATATGAGCATTATATACTATTAATTTAAAATATTAGAGATTATGAAAAAATTATTCGTTATGGCAGCTATGGTGCTGTCTTCAGTAGGTGCTTTCGCACAGCAGGCTGCAGGTACAACAACTATTCAGCCTAAGGTTGGTTTGAACGTTTCAACAATTGGTGATAATGACTGGAAAGCCGGTTTCGCTGCCGGTGCAGAATTGCAGTATCAGGCTACCAGCAACTTTGGTGTTGCTGTAGGCGCTCTCTACTCTGTACAGGGCTTCAAGGGCAAGGATATTGAAATCGATACTCCAATCGGAGGCGCAACTTTCAAGAATGACGATAAGTGGAATCCAGGCTATATCAATGTGCCTATCACTTTGAACTACTATCCAGTAGCTGGTCTTGCTCTCAAGGCAGGTTTGCAGCCAGGTTTCTTGGTAAATAAGGACGATTGGGACGATGCTAAGACTGTAGATCTCTCTATCCCAGTAGGTCTCTCTTACGAGTATCAGGGCATTGTATTAGATGCTCGTTACAACATCGGTGTAACTAAGATTGCAGATAACGTTGATCACTACAACAACGTAATTCAGATTACTTTAGGCTACAAGTTCTCTCTCTAATCAATGAACTTTTAGTAATCCCAAATAAAGAAATCCCCGTTCTTCATTACGAAGAGCGGGGATTTTTTCTCGTCATATCTGTTTGAAATAAGCCTCACGTAAACATTGAGTGAGGCTTACTATCGTTTTAAATGAAGTCTTTCTAGAACATTCTGCCGCCTGGACGCCCACCGCCAAAACCGCCATTGAATGGACGGCCATGGAAGTTTGGACGGCCACCAGGACCTCCAGGTCCACCCTTACGGGCATCCTTGCCTCCGAAGAGATTCAGGCGGTAAATCACGTGCAGCATTGCATAGCTGTTGATGGCATTATACTCCGTATCCGTACGGGATGTAGCAGAAATGGCACGAGAGAAGGTGCTCTGCTGGCGGAGAATATCGTAGAACTGCAGCATGATGGTAAGAGGCTTGCCCTTCAGGAAACCCTGAGAGAGCTGCGCATTCCATACAAACTCATCCGTATTCATGCTGCTGTCGCTATAACCGCGGCGGCTGCTGATAGAGAGGCTTGAGTTCAGACTGGTGCCCCAAGGCGCTGTAAGCGTCATGCTTGGTCCATAAGAGAACTGCCAGGTATTGAGGTTGCTGTTTGGCTGCAACTTGTTTGTAGCATGGTTATAATTCAATGTTCCATCGAGCGAAAGCTCCAGCCAGTTGTTGCGATAGCTGAAAGAGAGGCGCTCTCTCCAAGTAGTACTGCGGGTGGTATTCTTCTGGGAATCAGACTGCTTGTCGAGACTCAGATAACTCACGTAGTTGTTGTAACCCAAGTAGGTGTCGGTATTCAAGTTCCATACACCGGCACTATCGATAGAGCAGTTGAACATAAAGGCTCCCATCACATTCCAGTTGCCATTGATATTCTCAGGTCGGGTGATTCTACCACCAGTCTTCTCATCGTAGGTCACCTTGTTGCTGATGCTATTGTTGGTGGTAGAGAAGTTGATGAAGGTCATGACACCCTTGTTATGGTTCTGCACGAAATTGTTGTAGAACAATCGGAAGTTCTGGGTGAACGATGGCTTCAAGCCAGGGTTACCCTTCGAGATGTTCAGCGGGTCGCTGTTATCTGTGATATCAAGCAACTGAGAGATGCTTGGCTGAGAAGTGGTACCACGGTAGTTCACACGCAGGTTGCTCATCTTTGAGAAGCGATAACGGAAATCGAGGGTTGGACTGATATTCGTCACCGTGCGGACGGTATCCTTATGATTGCCCATATAATCGTAGATGAAGTTGGAGCGCTGTGGCTGAATCATTACACCGAAGTTGAGATTATATTTGCTTCGGATGAATCGCATCATCACCTGGATATCATGAGTATAGTTCTTATACTCAGAATACTTACTCAAATCCTCATCCTTGTAATTGCCAAGCTGACCGGCAAACGGATTCAGGTAACTATCCCAACCACGATATTCATGATCTCCTGTCATCGCATACTTGCTGAAATCGTAGGTGCTGCGGTCGCTCTTGGAGTAGCTGTAAGTAAACTTATAGCTGAACTGCAGGAAGGTAGCCTTCCAGAGTGGCTCACTATAGGTCAACTGGCCCGCATAACTGTAATTCTTCGAAGGAGTCAGGTTATAGCGGTTGGTCTGATAAGTAGAATCCTTACCCTCCGCTGTCTGTACGAGATAGAGCTTGGCATTGTTAAGCGAGATGCTCTTGCTGTCATTATCCGTATATTTGGCATTCATACGCAAGGTGATGTTGCGTCCCTTGTTGCCCAACTTGCGGTTCACCTGCAGCATACCCCTGATATTGTTATTATCAGAATAGGTGATTCCGTTAGTCAACTGACTGTTCACCATAGCCCCAGCCTTGTCCAACTCATCAATACCTTCCTTAGAAAGAGGGTCTTTGGTGGTAATGGTATAAGGATCCTTGTTGTAAGAAGCCGACTGGCTGCCATTCAATCCATCGCTGGTACTCCAGGAGATGGAAGGACGGAAGAGGATATTGGTCATAGAGTCTGGCATCCACTCCAAGCGGATGTTGCCGTTCCAGCTGTTGTTGCGGGAGAATTTCTGAGTCAAGCTGTTGCTGAACGAAGAGCTGCTACCCATGAAGTTCTCGCTGGAACGACGGCTCCAAATATCGCCATCGCTGTGATTCCAGCGAAGTGAAGTATTGAACTTGAATTTATCTTTCAGTTCATAATTATAGTTAGCACCTATCATCTTGCTGGCATTCAAACCGTTAGCACCTCCGAAACCTCTACCGGGGCCACCGCCTCCGAAACCACGGTCGCTGGTGTTATTGGCATTGGCAAAGAGCATGAATCGGCTGTTATTAGAGAAATAACCGCCCATACCACGCATGTTATAGCGGCTCTTGTTGCCCACGCCCAGGTCGATATTGGAAATCAGACCCTTATTCATACCCTTCTTGACACCGAAGTCGAGCACGGTCTGCTCCTCACCATCATCAATACCGGTCACCTTAGAGAGATCACTCTTCTCATCGTATGCCTTGATTTTCTCGATGATGCTGGTAGGCAGGTTCTTCAGGGCAGTCTTGGTGTCACCGGTCATAAACTCCTTGCCGTCTACCAGAATCTTCTTTACCTCCTTACCATTAATCTTGATGGTACCGTCATCGCTCACCTCTGCACCCGGCAGACGCTTTACGAGTTCCTCAACTACCGAGCCTTCCGGTGTGCGATAGGCAGAAGAATTGTACACGAAAGTATCCTCCTTCAGAGTTACCTTCTGAGCCATAGCTGTTATCACTGCGCCTTTCAGCATGATAGCCTCAGCACCCAGCACAATCTTACCCATAGCCAAATCCTTGTTATCAAAAATTTGGATTCGCTTCATGGTAGACTTGTATCCTACGCTCGAAATCTTGAGCAGATACTTGCCATTAGCCGGAGCGGTGACGTGAAAGAGTCCGTTCTCATTACTGATGGCACCAGCCACATACGTGCTGTCGCTCTTAAGCAATTGAATAGTTACCTGCTCAATGGCCTCCTTGGTATCGCGGTCGGTAATCTGACCGGATATCAGTCGCTGCTGAGCAAAGGATGCTATTGCCATCAACAGCAGCAGCATCGTCAGAATCGATTTTTTCATTCTTATTTTTATTTGTTATTATTTTCAACTATGAGTGTTTTCACACATAATCGCTATGATATTCTATTATCATTTTTGTTACTCGATTGTTTTGACGCGTTAAATACACCAAGGTTTAATGCATTCTGAGATAAAAAACGCAAATTTAGCAACTTTTTTTTTGTTTTGTCTCCATTTTAGTGTATCTTTGCACAAAAATTAATACGTTAGAATGTTATGGAACAAAGAGTAATCATATCAACCAAACTGGAAAGCGAACTGGTAAGTGCACTTTCTGAGTGTGAGCACGACAAGCTTTTTGTGCTTACAGATACTACGACATTGGAACTATGCATGCCTGTATTGCAGAGTTTTTACTGCATGAAGGAAGCCCATATCATCACTATTTCGGCTACCGACAGCCATAAAGACATCGACAGTCTGATGATGGTATGGAAAGGACTGCAGGAGGGAGGAGCTTCACGCCACTCCTGTATGATTAATCTGGGCGGCGGCATGATAACCGACCTGGGTGGCTTTGCTGCCAGCACTTTTAAGAGAGGTATCAACTTTATCAATATCCCTACCACCCTGCTGGCTATGGTAGACGCATCGGTAGGTGGAAAGACAGGCATCAACTTCGGCGGACTGAAGAACGAAGTAGGTGTGTTTAACTATTCTAAGTTCGTTATTCTCGATACAGAGTTCCTGAAGACGCTCGATGCAGAAAACATCTGTTCGGGCTATGCAGAGATGCTGAAACACGGTCTGATTTCTACAGAAGCAATGTGGGAAGAACTGGTCTGTTTCGACCTCGACAAGCCTGATTTGAAGCAGTTGCAGCGCATGGTAGGCGACAGCGTGAAGGTAAAGGAGCGCATTGTAGAGCAGGATCCTCACGAGCAGGGCATCCGCAAGGCGCTGAACCTGGGTCATACTTTCGGTCATGCATTCGAGAGTTGGGCATTGAAGCGCAAGCCTATCCTGCATGGTTATGCAGTGGCATTCGGTCTCATCCCTGAACTCTATCTGAGTGTTGCCAAAACCAGATTCCCTACAGAGAAGATGCGCCAAACCGTAAACTTCATCAAGGAATTCTATGGTTCACTGGATATTACCTGCGATGACTATGATGAACTGATAGAACTGATGCATCATGACAAGAAGAACCAGAATGGCATCATCAACTTCACGATGCTGGGCGGCATAGGCGATATCCGTATCAACCAGACTGCTACGACAGAAGAGATCAAGGAAGCACTTGACTTCTTCAGAGAAGGATAATTCAGCTAAAGAATATTTCTTCAGAGAATCCCTTTAAAGAAAGATAGAGCGCTTCGGCTTTCCGGTTTCGGTAAGCGGGAGTTGGTTTACATGAAGATATTCCCTTGGAATCCAATATTTATGATCAGATAAGAGGCGGCGAACAGTCGCCTCTACTTTTTTCATATCCTCATCTTCCGTCAAGAGGACAGCAATTTCTCCAAACTTCCCGTCTTTCTTCTTGACAATCATGAAAGGTTTTTCAAGATAAGGCTTCAACAGAGCCTCAACCTCTTCTATCTGTATCTTGATGCCTCCGCTGCAAATCACATTGTCTTTTCTGCCTTTGATGCGAAAACGGAGTTTTTCCACCTTATTATATATATAGGATTCTATTTCCACAATATCATTCGTTATCAGGGGTTCAGCACAGACTTGCGGAGCATCTATCACCAGACATTCTTCATCGGTCTGACTGATTCTGACACTATCGAAAGGCTGGTACCATTCGCTGGCCTCAGCACCGTTAATTCTTCTCAGGGCAATATGCGAGAGCGTTTCGGTCATTCCGTAGGTACTCCAGATGGCAATATCGCCGGGAAGAGCCTTCAGTTTCTGTTCGAGAGCCTCATCTATGGCCCCACCACCGATAATAAGATGCCTGATGCGGCAGAGACGAGCCCGCTCTTCAGGAACCTGCAGGGTGTTATAAACCTGCATCGGGACCATCGCAGCGAAGGTAATCTCTTCATTTACATCTTTCAAAGGATGCCCACTTGGGCAAACAGAAATAAGATGGAGATGGCGCTCTATACTCCGCACCACCACCATCTTACCTGCAATATAATCGAGCGACATGCAGAGCAGGGCGCTATCACCAGGTTTCAATCCCAGGAAATCACAAGTGATGCGGGCCGAGTTGAGCATCCGCTTTTTCTCAACCAACATCGGTTTAGGATTGCCTGTAGAACCACTTGTATGAACAAGCACCCGGTCGCTACCGTTATTCCATTCTGAAAGGAATTCTTCTAAAGTCATTTTACTACAAACAGTTTGTCACCACGAATCTCCAAAGGCATCGGTATATTATCAGTAAAGAGCTGACCGGTGCCCAAGCCTTGCGGCATCTTAACATTAGGACCATATACTTTAGCTGCATAATGAGCAATAGCATTCAGACCGATATTACTCTCAAGAGCAGAAGTAATCCAGCTGCCGATACCACGCTGGTTAGCCAGTTCTATCCACTCGTTACATCCATAGATTCCACCATGAAGTGAAGGCTTGAGGATGATATACTGAGGACGGACCGTATCGAGCAAAGCCTGCTTCATACTCCGGACATTCACACCAATCAACTCCTCGTCTAGGGCGATAGGAAGCGGTGTTTCGCGACAGAGCTGGGCCATCTTAGGCCACTGGTGCTGCTTGATAGGCTGCTCTATCGAATGAATGTCATATTTAGCCAAAGCCTCCAGCTGACTCATTGCATTCTCCGGCAAAAAGCCACCATTGGCATCTACACGCAACTCAACCTGCTCCTTGGTATACACATCACGGATGCGCTTGATGAGATCGAGTTCCTTGAAAAAATCGATGGCACCGATCTTCAGTTTCACGCAATGGAAACCCGCCTGGAGCTTCTCCTCCAGTCGTGCCAGCATCTCCTCGTAGGTTCCCATCCACACCAATCCGTTGATGGTGATTCCCTCTTCTCCCCTACCGAAAGGAGAGTCGAAAAGTTCTGTCAGGTTCTCCATTCCGGCAGGAACAGAAACCCCTTTCTGCTTCAACATTTCTGAAGAAGAAGATGCTCCTTCAGCAGGAACAATCTCCAAAAACTTCTTCGCTGCATCGAAGAACGAAGCGAAGGCTGTTTCCAAACCGAAGGTGATGCTAGGATAAGCACGAATCATATCGTATGGAATGCGTCCCATCTGCTCCACCATCTGACAAACCTGTCGCAGGGTCATCTCATATTCCGGTTTGGCATCGCAACTGAGATCAGGGAGCGTAGCACACTCTCCCACTCCCTCTACTCCCGGCAATTCATCCGATGTAAGGGTGAGATAATAACTGTGTCTCGTGGTATATACGCCACGAGACGTGCCTGCCGGCTGCTTGAAGTGGAGCGTGCGCTCCGAGATTTCTATCTTATACATTCTTTATATAATCTATATATCAATACAATTGAATTCTTCACTCTTCGTTCTTCACTTCCCTTCCCCTACTTTTTCTGTTTCAATTCGTAGAGATCCTTGCGGCGGTCGCGAAGATTTCTTACAGCACCGTAGGTATGAAGCTCATTCAAGAGATTCAGGTCAACATCTGATACGAGAATCATCTCGGTATTAGGTGTTGCCTCTGAACGCTTGCCATCGTTAGGGAAAGCAAAGTCGCAAGGGGTGAACACGGCGCTCTGGGCATACTGGATATCCATGTTGTGAACACGTGGCAGGTTGCCCACACTACCCGCAATGGCTACATAGCACTCGTTCTCGATGGCACGCGCCTGTGCACAGACTCTTACTCGGGAGTAAGCATTCTGGGTATCGGTCATGAATGGCACAAAGAGAATCTGCATGCCATCCTCAGCCATTAATCTTGACAACTCAGGGAACTCCACATCATAGCAGATGACGATACCAATCTTACCGCAATCGGTATCAAAGGTCTGGATATGGCTACCACCACTCAATCCCCAGCACTTCTGCTCATCTGGTGTAACATGAATCTTCTCGTACATGTCTACGCTACCATCTCTGCGGCAGAGGAAGCCCACATTATAGAGGGAATCGTCCTTAAGATAAGGCATACTACCCGTGATGATATTGATGTTGTAACTGATGGCCAACTCGCGGAAACGGTCACGGATTTCTTCGGTATACTGCGCCATCTTTCGGATGCTCTGCGCCTCACCCAAATCATTGAAACGAGCCATCAAAGGCGCATTGAAATACTCTGGAAAGAGAATGAAATCGCTCTTGTAATCGCTCACAGAATCAACGAAGAACTCTACCTGTTCGAAGAGGTCATCCACCGAAGCGTATGGGCGCATCTGCCACTGTACCAATCCGATTCTTACGGTTGGCTTGCGGTCTACATAAGAATCCGTAGGTGGCTGATAATAGATGTTATCCCACTGCAAGAGGGTGGCGCAGTGTTCGCTCTCCTCATCACTAGGAAGATAGTTGCGGATTACGCGGCGCACGTGGAAATCATTGGAAAGCTGGAAGGTAAGAACCGGGTCATAGATTTCACGGTTTCTTACATGCTCGATATACTCCTTAGGGCGCATCTTATCGGCATACTTGTGATAGTTTGGTATACGACCGCCAAACATGATAGCCTTCAAGTTGAGCTTCTCGCAGAGTTCCTTACGATACTCATACATACGGCGAGCCAGGCGCAAACCACGATAATCAGGGTGGATAAATACCTCGATGCCGTAAAGAATGTTTCCATTAGGATCGTGGGTATTGAAGGTTTCATTACCCGTAACCTGAGCATAGGTATGATCGCCCTTCACCATATTATAATTGACGATGATAGAGAGCGCACAGCCCACAATCTTATCATCAACGATAATAACCACCTGACCCTCAGGGAAGATAGTAATGAGTTTCTTAATCTGTTCTTTTGTCCAAAATACATCTGAGTCTGCGTAAATACGCCTAAATGACTTGGCAAGCTGATCATAATCCTCCATACGGAGGTTGCGCATGCCTACCTTTTCGATTTTTCGAGTTGGTTCCATAACAACTGTATTTTTATTATTATCTAAATCCGGGTGCAAAGATACAGCAAATTATAGATACGACAAAGAGTTTTCGCAAATAATTGACATTTACGAAAACTCTTTTCATGTATTTTACACAAAGAGCGCGTTTACGCTTAAAATCAGATGCTAATATTTGGCAGTTTCCTGTGGAATCGCTTTATCATGATCATCCAGATAAAACAACTTCACAGGATGATACTTCTCACTTGCCACAGAATATTTATCCTGGCGATAACGGGTCAGGATGCCTCCTATCCCCAACATCGTATGAAAAGCCGAAAGACTCGTCTGTACCTGTTGGGTACGATGACCAGACAAAGTTTTCAGTATTCCCGGATATTGTTTTCCATAACCAGATGATGTCCAGATGATGAAAGGAACATGCAGCTCATAATCAGATGCCTTCGGGGCGGCGTGCAGAAAGAGGCGACGGTCATCATCAAAGATATTCTCTCCATGGTCGCTGGTATAGAGCATCGCCGATGTAGGTTGGCTATATACCCCATCCGTCTTTGCCTGAGTCTTCTCCCATTTCTGCAGACGTTCTACGATACCATGCAGGATATAATCGGTATACCGGATGGTATTATCGTATGCATTCAGCAGGTCACGCCGGTTCTCTGGCTTCGCTTCGCTCTTACAGTCAGGTTTAAAGAAAGCGAAATTACGGGGATAGCGCTCCTGGTAATTAAAGTGAGAACCATAAGTATGAAGTACCACGAAGAGTTTCCGATAACGGTATTGCTTGGATGAAGAAGCATCTGCCGCAGGCAATATCCCATCCAACTTCTGCAACAAATCACTATCATAATGATTATCTTTTGCAGAAGCACCTTCCTTCAGGAAGTAATGTTCATCAGCCTGTTCGCCAAGGAAATCAATAAAAGAATGATTAGGCAGCTGATTGCTGATAAATACGGTATGAAATCCCGCCTCCCTGAAAGCTGCCAGGATACCTTTCTCATGAAAGAGACGTTCGAAATCCTCTGCTGATGCAGCCGACAGGAGCATAGGAACACTTTTATGCGTAGTATTACTCTGGGTTGTAGCATCGGGAAAAGCTATGATTCCAGGAGTCTTGGAAAGCAAAGGATTGGTATCGCGCGGATAGCCATAGAGACTGAAATTGTGGGCTCTCGCCGTCTCTCCCACCACCATCACATACACCTCGGGAGCCTCAGCATCGTGCTCGCTCCTGGCATCAAACCTGAAATTTCGGCTTGCCTCCCTGTAATTCTCTGAAGCCGCATCACGCTCGAAAGCAAGATAGAGATTATAGCAAACGTTAACAGGATAAAGCTGGTTGCGTAAGCGATAATCATCTACAGCCACATAGCAAGCCAGCAGACAGAATAAACCGACAGCAGCTATCTCCAAAGCCCAACGACGCACTCGATGCTGGAGTTGAACCACTATCATCCCTTTCTTGCTGATATTGACAATGGCCAGAACCAGCAAAGGAAGATAAACCACAAAAACACCCACCACGGCAGGCAACAGATTATCAAGCAGTTCCTTCACCTCGCCAGGATTGGTAGTTACAAGATTCAGAAACATATCTACCGCTATCACTCCCGTCCCGAAGAGATAAAGCAATACCAGTTGGAAGGCAGCGAAAAAAACAAAAAGAAAAGCCCACCAGATCATCTTACCCGGGCATCTGGTTAACGAAAAGAACCACATGTAGAGTGCCAAAGGCAGCAACACATTGGCACCACAAGCCCAAGGAGCCAGACATTCAGTATAGCACAGAGCTATATTAGGCAACAACAATGCTCCCACAGCATACCCGTAAAGGAATGCGCCCGATGACACCTTATTATATATATCCGTAAAACTGTTCATTCTACTTTTTCATTAACACTTTAAAGAGCATTATCAAACTACATAAAGAGCATTATTACTAAAACGCTTCATTGATATTGAAGAGAAAACCAGACTGCCCCGACTTACCGAATCCATAATCCAGACGTACATTCACATTCTTCTTAAATTCCCAGCGATAACCTACACCGGCATTCGGCAAAATCTGTTTAGAGCGCAATGCCGAGAATTTCGGGAAGATGGTTCCTGCTCCAACCCACACTACGATTCCATTACGCTTCCATACATGTTGGCGCAACTCAACCGTAGCTTCCAGAGAATGCTTATCGCGATAACGGCCTTCATAATAGCCACGCATGGAATGAGTACCACCCAATTCAGCCATCATTCCCCACGAAGGATTACCAAAGTTGAGGTTAGCCCCAATGTCCTCGGCAAGAACCGTTCCCTTACCCAGTCGCTGATAGGCATCAAAACGAAATGCCGTCGTACTGAAAGCATAATCATTTCCCATAAATCCAGGTCTGAACATCTGATTGATATTCAGATAGATACCACGATGTGGATTCGTAAGATTATCTCTGTTATCATATACCAGAGAAACGCCAGCTCCTACATTCCAAGTATGCTGATCCATGCCTTGCAGTAATTCCGGACGCTCAATATGTTTACCTATTACATAGTCATAACTCGCCATCGGTCCGATATAGAAATTATCTGCTACACGAAACAGGAAGCTAACTTCAGCCTGAGCCTGCCAACGCTTCATGTCACTCTTATTGGCATCGTTATCGCCCATCTCATAGCCTATTCCCCAAAAATCAGCGGGAAAAGAATAGAAATAAAGGTGATAATCGATGCGATATCTTCCTTTAGGAGCAATATGGTTACCACGGACACCCAACATATAGAAACCTACAGAACTGACATCACCATAAAGCGAGACATTAGAAGGAGGAAGAATACTGTCGTTCGGATCAGTACGGTATAGTCCTGCTGCCACCAATCCCAATCCAAACTTGGTATCAGAGGCATAATGAGGACCACCTATCACACTAAAATCGAAACGCTTATGCTTCTTGTTTTTGTTGGAATCATTAAAGTAGTCAAGAATCCGGTTCACCCATGATTTCCCGGCACGTAAAGCCATCGTATCCACCTTCTCTGCAGATGAAATACTATCGGTTACAGAAAGCTCAGAGGCATAGCTGCCCAATGCCAACATCATAATAAGTATTGTCAGAATATGCTTCATCTTGTTGATTTTATTATTTTAATACACTAATGCTACATTATCAATCCACAAGGTATTGCCTGGAGTTCCGATATAGGCTCCACCATCGGATGAGGAGAACTGAAGAATCAGATGAGTAGGTGTTTCGTTAGCACTCGCCCATCCTACTTCTTTTACCGGCACACTCTTACCCTTGCTGTTACGGGCATAGTCAGTGGATCGCAGTCCCATAGTAGCAGCCTGATAACCTGTCATGTGGCGGATATCGCCATAATGGATTGTATAGGTAGCATCTTCCACCCATCTATTGGTACTCTTTCCGAATCTGACTACCATCGTACCCACACGTTTAGCTGTTATATTTCCCTTAGCATCTTCATGCCGTTTCTGCAGATAGAGCACAGCTATAGCATGATCTCGACCTGCAACCGTAGAGGCTCCGCTAAATCCATTCTGCTTGATACGATTGGCTGCATTAGGAAAAGAAGTCTTATAATCAAAGCGCAAAGCCTTAGGACGTGCGGTGAATGGTATACCCCAGTTGATGGCTTTAGGACCATCCTTGGTACTTGTTATCGGTTCACGAACATTACCCAGAAAGAGAGAACCGGCAGCCAAGACCTTGATATTGATGAGTCCCAGCACTTTTACTTTCTCAATATGGGTTACCAGTTTGGCACAATATCCACTACCATGTTTATCACGAAACACAGAGTTATTCGTCTTATAGATGCCCGATACATGTGCCAGGACATTAGAGGACCCCCAAGGCGAACCACCCTTATTGGTATAAGGAATATTACCATTGACAGTCATATTAGGTCCAACGGCATAAACTGTTTTCTGATTTCCTCCGATAATGCCTGATTCTTTGATATTCCTGACTACCCAGTGGTCCATATTACCATATTTAAAAGGAACCACCTTTCCCTGTCCCTTAACGGGAAGGCACGGCAAGGTAGCAACCGCCATAACGATGCCTGATATTATTATTTTCTTCATATCTGTTTCTTTTATATATCATTAAGGCTGCAAAGATAGAAAAATATTTTCTAGTTTTCAGTTTTCTTCGACATAAAGCATAAAAAATTAAGAAATAATAATATATTTACTGCATTTTAATTGCCATAAAACAAAAAAGTCCTGCATTTGCTGTTATAAACAAATACAGGACTCCTGATTCAATATACAAAACAGAATCTCTTGCACCGGTTACAATAGAGACATGCACCGGTTACAATAGAAACATGTTCCGATTACTCCAAAAGCTATTATCGGTTTGAATACATATTATCATAATACTTCTGATAATCACCAGAGGTTACATTGTCCATCCATTCCTGGTTCTCGAGATACCATTTCACGGTTTCCTCGATACCCTCCTCAAACTGGAGAGATGGCTCCCAGCCGAGTTCCTTCTGCAACTTTCTAGAGTCAATAGCATAACGCATATCGTGACCCTTTCTGTCTGTTACATAAGTGATGAGATCCAAATCCTCGCCTTCCTTTCTGCCGAGCAGACGGTCAACGGTCTTGATAACCACCTTGATGATATCGATATTCTTCCACTCATTGAAACCGCCGATGTTGTAAGTCTCGGCAATCTTTCCCTTGTGGAAAATCATATCGATGGCACGGGCATGATCTACTACATACAACCAGTCGCGCACGTTCTCACCCTTACCATATACTGGCAATGGCTTGCGATGACGGATGTTGTTGATAAACAGAGGAATCAACTTCTCTGGGAACTGGTATGGACCGTAGTTGTTAGAGCAGTTGGTTACGATGGTAGGCATACCGTATGTATCGTGGAAAGCACGGACGAAATGGTCTGAGCTTGCCTTGGATGCAGAGTATGGAGAGTGAGGATTATACTTGGTAGTCTCTACGAAGAACTCCTCGCCGTAAGCCTCGTGGTTCTTACCGCTGGATGCCTTGGTGGTGAAAGGAGCAGGAATGCCCTCAGGGTGAGTCATCTGCAATGCACCGTATACCTCATCGGTAGAGATGTGGTAGAAGCGCTTACCCTCGTATCCCTCAGGAAGACTTTCCCAGTAAATCTTTGCCGCCTGGAGCAGAGACAAGGTTCCCATCACGTTGGTCTGAGCGAAAGTGAATGGATCCTTGATACTTCTATCTACATGGCTCTCGGCAGCGAGATGGATGATGCCATCCACCTTGTAGTCCTGCATCAGCTTCAGCATCAGGTCGAAATCACATATATCACCCTTAACGAAAGTATAGTTAGGCTTGTCCTCGATGTCCTTGAGGTTAGCCAGGTTGCCTGCGTATGTCAACTTGTCAAGGTTGATGATGTGATACTCAGGATATTTGTTCACGAAAAGTCTTACTACGTGTGAGCCGATGAAACCAGCACCGCCCGTGATAATGATATTCTTCATTTCAATTAATAATTTATAATTAATAATTATTTTGCTGCCGCCAATTCAGCGATGCACTTCTTCAAACTGTCAGTCCAGTATGGCACCTTAAATCCGAAAGTCTGCTTCAGCTTACTCTTGTCAAGTACAGAGAAGTGAGGACGCTTCACTGGGCTTGGGAACTCCTCGCTGTAGCAAGGCTGTATATCGCAAGTATTTCCGCTCAGTTCGCAGATAATCTTAGCGAAATCAAACCAAGAGCAGACACCCTCATTAGAGAAGTGGTAGATGCCCGTCTTATCCAACTGGTCAGTTTCGATGATATGTGAGATGACAGCAGCCAGGTCGCCAGCATAAGTTGGAGTACCCACCTGGTCGAAGACCACCTTCAGGGTGTCGTGGCTTGCCGTGAGACTCTGCATGGTCTTCACGAAGTTCTTACCCCACTGCGAGTAGAGCCATGCTGTACGGATGATGATATGCTTGCATCCTGTAGCTTCAATACTCTTTTCGCCTGCAAGTTTCGTTTTACCATATACCCCCAAAGGATTCGTTTCCCAATCTTCACGGCAAGGTATATTCTTATCGCCCTGAAAAACATAGTCGGTAGATACATGAATCAAAGCACCATCTACCTCCTTCATAGCCTGTGCCAAATTTCCCGCAGCAGTATTGTTGAGCAGATTAACCAGATCGTAATCTGTTTCAGCCTTATCTACGTTGGTATAAGCAGCGCAGTTAACAATTACCTGAATATCATTCTCCCTCACCTTTTCTCGGATAGCGTCAAGATTGGTGATATCCAGTTTTTCATAGCCTTCAGCCACATCGGTGAAGACAAACTTGTGATTGCTTTTTTGGGCACAGATTTGCATTTCATGTCCCAATTGACCATTAGCGCCTGTTACTAATATATTCATTGTTTTAATATTTTATTCAATATAATATTTTAAAGTCTACTTACCATTTCCCTCTACACATGAAGAAAACTGATTTTTTCTCTCGAAATCTATTTCCTACTACCTATATATATAAATCCATTCATCTATATATAAATATGTGGCAAAGGTAAAAAAAAAAATTGAGTTGACCAAAAAAAAGAAAAGAAAAAAGAAGAAACTAACATATATTAAACAAAGACCGCCACACTTTTTTCACAAAAGCATGGCGGTTTTCCCTAAAACATAATAGATAAGCTTTGCCTTTAAGGGCAAACTTGAATCATCAAGTAGCCTAGTCTATTACCAATCCTTTTTTCCCTAATATAAACTAAACCTGTTTTCCTATTTAAATCAACATACTAAATCAACAAAAGGAATTTTCTTTATCATTAAATACTTTTAGAAGACTTGAAGTGGTAATTAAACCATAAAAACTACTGTTTTCTGATTTCGGTTGCAAAATTATATCATTTTTTTCAAAGTTGTATACCTAAGTAGTATTTGGGTAAAAAATTAGCCTACTAAAGAAACAGATAACTCCCTAAAAATCAGAGATTTCAACATATTAACTATTTTTATCTAAAGTAAATGGTATTATATGAAAGGAAATTTGTATCTTTGCACTACAAAACGGACAAAAGGACGAAAATAACATTTAAAAGACGATTTTGTTATAATTATAAAGAAGCATTAAAGATGAAACTACTTATATATTTACTTCTTTTGCTTACTATGCCATTGGCTGCTCAAGGCAAAACGGACGAGAAGACTTTATTGGATTGTATTGACAAGATGATTGAAAACGACCAATATTATCAGGGAATCAAGGAAAAGGAATTGAAACATCTGAAGCGGCAAGCTTATGAAGCTGAAGACGACCAAACCCGACTACTGTTTCTTGACAGCATATATCATGCCTATAGTACTTACCGCTACGACTCAGCATACGCATATATGAAACAGGGGCTTGAATTGGCAGAAAAATGTCATAACACCTATTATATATTACGTAACCAGATAAACCGGGCGTCCATACTCTCGGTGAGGGGATTTTATGGCAAAGCAGAAAGCTTACTCCAATCGCTCAATCCTGATGAGATGCCATACCAGCTGAAGCAATACTATTACTTCACATACGCCTGGCTCTACAACTATTGGGAATCATACGCCAAGAACTCAGATTATGCCGAAGAATTCCGTGCCCAGAAGAAACATTATATGACCATTTTGATACAGAGTTTCAACGAAAACAATAAGCATAACGTCTTCTATCAGTATCTCATGGGCGAATACGCCTATCTCCACAACCCTACCAGCAAGGAATCGCTCAACTATTATCTGAAGGCACTGAAGATGTCGCCAGCCAAATCCCGCATACATGCCATGTCGGCTTATGGTATAGCCAGATATTACAAACATATAGGCAAATTCGACCATTACGAGAAATATCTTGTAGAGGCATCCGTGAGCGATGGATTGTGCCAGCTCAAAGAAACGATTGCGCTTCAAAAGCTAGCCTACTACATCTTTAAAAAGGATGCGAGTAACAGTAAGAGAGCTGCCAAATATATCCAGCACACGATGGAAGATGCACAGTTCTTCAACAACCAACTGCGCATGATGGAGATTTCCAACATCCTTCCAGTCATCGCTTCAGCCAACCAGCAGGCTGCCGAGCGCTCTCGTACCCGCTTTCTTTGGGGGTTCATTGGTGTAAGCATGGCGCTGGTCATCATTCTCATCCTCTCATTCGTCAATAACCGACAGAAGAACAGACTGAAGAAAAACAAGGCTGAGATTGAAGAACAGAAAGAGAAGCAGAAAGAAATGAATGCACAGCTCACCGAACTGAACCAGCAGCTGATAGAGACCAATATCAAGCGAGAGACCTACATGCGCCTCTTTATGGACATCAGTGCGGCTTATATCAGCAAGTTATCAGATTACCGCAAACTGGTAAGCCGTAAGATCAAGGCAAACCAGACCGCCGATTTGCTGAAGAATCTCCACACCCATAAATTGGAAGAAGAGGAATCACAGATGTTCTACAACCGGTTCGATAAGGCATTCATGGAGTTGTATCCGGGTTTCGTTACAGAATTGAACAAGCTTCTGCTGCCAGAATGTCAACTGGAAGTTCCTACTACGCACAACCTGACCACTGAGATTCGCATCTTTGCCCTGATGCGACTGGGTGTAACCGACAGCCAGGAGATTGCCACCCTGCTGCATTACTCCACCCAGACCATCTACAACTACAAGTCTGGAATGCGAGCAAAGGCGATTAATCGAGATACATTCGAATCAGATATCAATCAGCTTTGCCACATCATTAATAGTTAATAATTAATAGTTTATAGCATAAACCGCTTTGACAATCTTACTCAACGGCGCAGCCTCTATAAACTATTAACTGTAAACTATTAACTAGCTTCTGTGTATCACGGTTCCGTTAGCCTGATGCGTAGCAAGAACCTGCACCTCAGCTATTTGCACGTGTTCTGGAGCACTTGCAGCATAGAAGGCAACATCTGCCACGTCATCCCCGTTCAGAGGCTCTATGCCGCGGTAAACGTTGTCTGCGCGGTTCTGGTCACCATGGAAACGGATGTTAGAGAAGTTTGTTTCAACCAAACCCGGTTTCACATTAGTAACACGCACTTTCGTATGTGCCACATCAATACGCAAGCCGTCTGTAATAGCCTTTACAGCCGCTTTGGTAGCACAATATACATTACCTCCCGCATAAGCAGCATCACCCGCCACACTACCTATATTGATTACATGACCATGATTACGCTCCACCATACCAGGTACTATCAGGCGAGTCATGGTTAAGAGACCCTTGATATTGGTATCAATCATCTGGTCCCAATCTTCAAAATCGCCCTCATATTCAGGTTCCAGTCCACGTGCGAGTCCTGCATTATTGATAAGCACATCCACATTGCGCCACTCCTCAGGGATGTAATCCACCGCTTTCTTGGCAGCTTCACGGTTACGCACATCGAAAGCCAAGGCAAGCACCTCAACGCCCTCAGCCTCGAGTTCTTTCTTCAGGATTTCCAACTTTCCCGTGTTTCTACCTGTAAGAATCAGGTTATAGCCGCCACGGGCAAAACGACGTGCACAACCTTCGCCAATACCGCTTGTTGCGCCTGTAATAAGAGCAATTTTATTCATATTCTTTGATACTTTGAATTATACTTAGAACTTTTGATACTTTGAACTTTTATGATTAGCGAAGCAATTGAATTCTTCACTCTTCACTTAAAGAATAAGGACTCTGACCTCAGCATTCGCCATTTTCTCTATCTGGTTCATCGGACGTTTATAATAAACACTCTGGATAGCCTTGTTGATGATGCCATGCCCCACAGCAAGAATGGTCAGATCAGGATAAGTAACCTTGAGCCAGGTAAGGAAATTTCGGGCTCTTGATTTCATCTTTTCCAGCGTCTCTATGTTGTCCGGCCAATCCTTTGGGTCCTTCGGCAGGTCAGGGATGAATTTACCCGTAAAATCGCCCCAATCGCGCTCTCTGAGCAAGGGAGTGGTGACAACGGGATGCGAGCCGGCAATAATTTCACAGGTCTGTATACTGCGATAGAGATCGCTCGATACGAAAACATCGATAGGTGTACCGGCCATTTTCCTGGCCACTTCCTCAGCTTGCTCAATACCTTTCATATTGAGTTTTCCCGGTGTTTGTCCCTGCATAATTTGCGCCTTGTTATCCACCGTTTCACCATGGCGCACCAAATATAATTTTGTCATTGTCTTTACTTTTTCCATCTATATCAAAAATGAGTTTTTACTTTTCCTAAGTCTATACTCCAGACATAGTTTTTACTTTCACTAAGTCTCTTTCCAAGACATCATGATTCTGATTTTGCTTACAAAATTACGGCTTTCTATCGAGACAAACAAATAATTTGCGTTAAATATAGCAATAATTCGCGTTAAATATAGCAATAATTTAAGTTTATATAAAAAACTTCTTGCTAGTTTCGGATTTCTTTCGTAACTTTGCCCCGAAATAACAAAATCAGTTTTAGTATGAAGGTAATACACAGTTCAATATTCCGCGCAGTATGCGCCATCATCGTAGGAGTCCTGCTCATCCAATATCGTGAGCAGACCGTCACCTGGATAACCATCGCCATCGGTGTTTTGTTTTTCCTTTCAGGTGTCATCTCCCTTGCCAGTTATTGGGCAGCCAAGCGCAATGCAGAGAAGATGCAGGGCCAGATTCTGTCTGATTCCAATGGTAAGCCTATCATGGGCATGATACCTAAATTCCCGCTTGTGAGTGTAGGCAGTCTTATCCTGGGATTGCTGCTTGCCCTGATGCCTCAGGTGTTTATCGCCTGGCTGATGTTCATCCTGGCATTCATCCTGATTCTGGGTGCTCTGACCCAGTTTGCCAACCTGGCTTCAGCAGCTAAGATGGGACGCGTAGGCATTCTCTTCTGGCTCTTCCCTTCAGCCCTTCTTCTGCTGGGTCTGCTCGCCATCATTAAGCCTTCAGCCATCGCCTCTGCTCCTCTTTTCATCATCGGTTGGGGTATGCTCATCTATGGAGTAGTAGAGCTTCTCAACGCCTTTAAAGTCTCCAACAACAAGAGAATCTGGCTGAAGAACCAGCAGCAGAAACAGAATTCAAAGGAGATTTATGTGGATGTAGAGGAAGTGAAGAACGAAGAGTAAAGCACGAAGAAGTCTACAGTATTTACTATCGAAGAAGTTCTGAGTAAAACAACGAAATCATTATATCATCATATATGAATAAAATTAAGTCTCTCTTTGCCTGGTTATGGCAAAAGTTTCGCGCATTCTGTACCTGGTACAAAGGATTGTATCAGGGCAGAGCGTGGTATACCAAGACCCTCGTTGCCTTGGCAAGTTGTATAGTCGCCTTCATCTTGTATCTGGGCGCAGTAGATATCAACTTCTTATGGCTCTTCGGCAAGTCACCTGGCTATTTCTCAGGCATCCTGGACCCACAGACCTCAGAGGCCTCTGAAATCTATTCGGCTGATGGAAAGCTCATCGGCAAGTATTTCAACGAAAATCGTACTCCGGTAGAATATGATGAGGTAACACCTGATTTCTTCAAGGCACTGGTAGATACCGAGGATGAACGATTCTACAAGCACATCGGTATCGATCCTATCGGTGTGTTTGCTGCTGCCAAGGATGCACTCCTCCATCATAACGGGCGCGGTGCTTCTACCATCACACAGCAGCTGGCGAAGAACATGTTCCGTGTACGTTCGCAATATTCTACCGGTTTGCTAGGCAAGATTCCTGTACTCCGCCTGCTCATCATCAAGAGCAAGGAGTGGATCATCGCGGTTAAACTCGAAACGGTGTTCAGCAAGAAGGAAATCATCACCATGTATGCCAATACAGTAGATTTCGGTAGCAATTCCTATGGTATCAAAACCGCTGCGAAGACCTACTTCAACACCACCCCTAAGGAGTTGACCACCGGTCAGGCTGCCGTGCTCGTGGGCATGCTCAAAGCTACCACCTACTACAACCCACGCACCAACCCGGAGAACAGTCTTGCACGCCGCAACACCGTATTATATAATATGGTGACACATGGCGATCTCTCAAAAGACAGATACAATGAACTGAAAGATGAGCCTATCAAGCTCGATTTCAAGGTAGAAGAAAACTACGACGGACAGGCTAAATACTTCCGTGAGGCAGTAGCCAACTACCTGAAAGACTGGTGTAAAGACGAAGGTTACGACCTCTATACCAGCGGTTTGAAGATTTATACCACCATCGATACCCGCATGCAGAAGTATGCAGAAGATGCTGCTCGCAAGCAGATGAAACAGGTACAGCAGAACTTCAACAACCACTGGAGCATCCGCCGTACCCAGGCAGGCAAAGGCAACTGGATGGGTCAGGATCCTTGGCAGGATGAGAACCACAACGTGATACCAAACTTCATCCAGGGCATTGCCGAGCGCCAGCCATTCTACAAGGCATTGATAGCCCGCTTCCCTAACAATCCCGACTCAGTAAACTATTACTATAAGGAGTGGGTTCACCCGGTTAAGGTATTCGATTATGACAAGGGCAGCATCACGATGAATATGACATCAGAAGACTCCATCAAGTATATGACCACCTTCATGCACTGCGCCTTTGTAGCCATGGAGCCACAGACCGGAGCAGTAAAGGCATGGGTGGGCGATATCGACTTCGACCACTGGAAGTATGACAAGGTAACAGCCGAGCGCCAGCCTGGTTCTACCTTCAAGCTCTTTGTTTATACCGAGGCGATGAATCAGGGTTTAACCCCTTGTGACAAGCGTCGCGACGAATATATCTCTATGGAGGTATACGATAAGAAGAAGCACGAGATGACCACCTGGCGCCCATCCAATGCCAATGGTTCGTTCTCGGGCGACAGTATCCCATTGAAGAGTGCCTTTGCCAAGAGTATCAACTCTGTGGCTGTAAGATTAGGACAGGAGATGGGCATCAAGCGCATCATCGAGACAGCCAAGAAGATGGGTATCAACAGTCCGCTGGATGACACCCCTTCTCTCGCCCTCGGTTCCAGCGATGTCAACCTCCTGGAGATGACATGCGCCTACAGCACCATTGCCAACAATGGCAAGCACCACGACCCGGTATTGGTTACCAAGATTGTAGACCACGATGGTAAGGTGGTTTACAAGGGCCCTACCGATTCCGAGCAGGTGATACCTTACAAGAGTGCCTTCCTCATGCAGCAGCTCTTACAGGGCGGTATGAAGGAGCCGGGAGGTACATCCCAGAGTCTCTGGGGCTATGTAGGCAACTACCGTGATACAGAGTTCGGTGGCAAGACAGGTACCACCAATAACCACTCCGATGCCTGGTTCATGTGTGTGAGCCCTAAGCTCGTAGTTGGTGCCTGGGTAGGAGGCGAATACCGCTGTCTCCACTTCCGCACCGGAGCCTTGGGTCAGGGATCCAGAACCGCTCTTCCTGTGTGCGGTTACTTCCTTCAGAGTGTCTTTGGCGACCCAGCCTTCCAGCAGTATCACGGCAAGTTTGACAAGCCACATGACAGCGATATCACCCGCGATATGTACATCTGTGCAAGTTATGCACCAAAGCCAAAGGTAGATACCACCAAGGTAGACAGTACCGTCTTCCAGGAAGAGATCGTTCTCGATGACGAAGGCAACCCTATCATCCGCGAGGTTCCTGCCAAGAAGGCGGAAGACGAATCTGCCACCGGTACTGCCACTACAGAAGAAAAGAAAGAGAAGAAGAAGGCTAAGCCAACCGAGCAGCCTATCAACTTCGATGATCTTTAAATTTAGTTTATAGTTTATAGTTTATAGCGGCTACGCCGTTTAGCAAGAAGGCGATTTAATGTGGCTTATGCTATAAACTATAAATTATAAACTATAAATTAAATACAATGATTGATCTCGACAACCCGGAGTTGCAGAATGCACTCCAAATCATACAGTTTACCCGTCGTTCGCTTTTCCTTACCGGAAAGGCGGGGACGGGTAAATCTACTTTTTTACGTTATATAGCCGCTAATACCAAGAAGAAACATATCATTCTTGCCCCAACAGGCATTGCGGCCATCAACGCCGGAGGAAGCACGCTCCACAGCTTTTTCAAGCTTCCTTTCCACCCGCTGCTACCCAACGACAGCATGTATTCCGTCCGCAACATCCGCAACACCCTGAAGTATAATTCAGAGAAGATAAAGATTATCCGCGAGGTAGAGCTCATCATCATCGATGAGATCAGTATGGTTCGTGCCGATATCATCGATTTCCTGGACAAGATATTGCGGGTATATTGCCGCAACATGCGAGAGCCTTTCGGGGGCAAGCAGCTGCTTCTGGTGGGCGATATCTTCCAGCTGGAGCCTGTGGTAAGAGAGGACGACCGCCGTCTGCTCAGCCCCTTCTACCGCAGCAGTTTCTTCTTCAATGCCAAGGTGTTCGAATACTTCAAGCTCGTGAGCATTGAACTCAAGAAGGTATACCGTCAGAGCGATCCCGTTTTCATCAGCATCCTCGACCATATCCGCACGTCTCAGGTGCCCATGCAGGATCTCCAGCGCCTCAACCAGCGCGTGGGAGCCCAGCTCGATGAGAGCGATTCCAAACTTGCCATCACCCTCTCTACACGCCGCGATACGGTAGATTACATCAACGACAGCCAACTCCAGCGTCTTCCGGGAGAGCCTTGCCTCTTCCGTGGCCACATACAGGGCGAGTTTCCGGAGAGCAGTCTCCCTACCCCTATCGAGCTTTACCTCAAGACGGGGGCTCAGGTTATCTTCATCAAGAATGATATCGAGCATCAGTGGGTGAATGGCACGCTGGGCACCATCATCGGTTTTGATGAGGATGAGGATGCCAAGATTTATGTGCGCACCGAGGAAGGCAAGGATGTGATGGTGGAGCCTGCGGCATGGAGCAACATGAGATACCATTTCAATGAGGTTGAGAAAAAGATTGAGGAGGAAGAGATTGGCAGATACGAGCAGTACCCCATCCGTCTGGCTTGGGCGATAACGGTTCATAAGAGCCAGGGCCTCACCTTCAACCAGGTGAAGATTGATTTCACGGGTGGTGTCTTTGCGGGCGGACAGACGTATGTTGCCTTGTCCCGCTGCACCAGTCTCGAGGGCATCAGTCTTCAGGAGCCGTTGCGTCAGAGTGATGTTTTCGTGCGCAATGATGTCAAGCAGTTTGCCCGTCATTATAACGACCAGAGCACCATCAACACAGCGCTTACCCAGAGTAAGGCCGACAAGCAGTATCATGATGCCGTCAAGGCCTTTGACAGGGGCGATATGCAGTCGGCTCTCGACAACTTCTTCCTTGCCATCCACAGCCGTTATGATATCGAGCAGCCGCTTGCCAAGCGTTTCATCCGCAGAAAGCTGAACAGGGTGAACGAACTTCAGGCAGAGAACGAGCGGTTGCGCGAAGAAATAAGAAAGAAGGATGAAGAGAAGGAGAAGCAGCAGAAGTTCCTCAAGCGCCTTGCCACGGAGTATGTGATTATGGGGAAGGAGTGCGAAAAAGAGGGAATGAAAGAGGCTGCCATCATGAATTACCGCAAGGCCCTTACCCTTTATCCTGAGCACCCGGAGGCGAAAAAAAGGCTTTTAAAAGTAAAAAGGTAAAAAGCAATATAGATAAAACAAAAAAACAGGCAAAATCACTTGCCTGTTTTTTTGTTTTATCTATAAGCTGAAAAGCTTTATCAACTGGAAACTTTCAACTATAAGCTATCATCTAGTACCATTGTACAGCGTTCGAATAACCGCTGCGCTTGTCGTATTTCAGCGCATCTGTCAGGGTGGCTGCGTTACAACGGAAGGTGAAGTTGTAGCTCGTATATGGAGCGAGAACCACAGAACAGCTCATGTTAAAACAGTGAAGATCACGAGCCAGACTGGCGGTGGTCATACTGATCTTGTGGTTGTCAAAATCATAACCGGATGAGAAACTGATGTTCCAGCCATCACTGATTCTTACGTTACCACTCATGTTTAGAGTCTGGGTAAACTTATATGCATAGCGCATCGTCTTCTCATTGAACTTTTCTCTTCGCGTATCCTCGCGCATTGTTACACCATAACCGAAGGTCAGCGACCATGGCATCTTAAACGCCATATAACCATCTGAATCCGTTTCAGCCTTGCCGCCCTTCTTGGCTGCCGTCTTACCCTTCTCCATGCTGTCGTCTACGTTGCTCTCGATGTCGGTATCCAGACCTTCATCATCATCATCATTGCGCTGGCTGTCCTTCTTGTCATCCTCATCATCGCCCCCGCCAAAGAGTTTCTTCAGCTTCTCCGGGTTCAGTGTGAACGAGAAGTTTTGCGACATACCCTGGAATCGTCCGAACCTGCCCTTGCCCCACTCCGTATGGGTACCCACATAAACATTGTTCTGGTCGTCCAGCTCGTAGGCATAGGTGGCAAACACAGCGTTCATGTTGAAGGTATAGTTCTTCCACCACTTCAGTCTGAGGTTGATATTCATATCGCTCCAAGGGCGAACCTTGGCTGCGGTATTGTAACTCATGTTGATGTCGAACGCATCGATGATACTGAGTTTCTTGTATCCGGTAGAGTCCTTATCGCTCTTCACCTTCATCTCGATGTTGTTGCCCAGGGTAAACGAGATATTACCACTCTTACCCTTGCCTGGCGCACCGTAAAGGGCATTGGCATACTTCGAGTAGCTCACCAGTGATACGTTTCCGTCGGCATCGGTCTTCTGGTAGGTGTCCCAGTAGCCGTAGCGTGAAGCTCCGAAGTCTGGGGCATAACTGAAGCTCACCGTAGGCGTAAACACGTGGCGCACAGCCTGTATTTTATCTCCGAAGAGCTTGCGGCTTGGTATGTAGAAACCATAGAGTTTGGTAGAGAGACCTACGCTCATGTTCCAGTTATATACGTTGTTGAAACCGTAGATGGTATCACATTTCTCCGTTTGGCTGGCTTCATCCCATGATCTCTCCACCTTGTTGGTATACATACGGTCAGTGAAATTGAACGATGGGTTCACATTGAGATATTTGAAGAGCGTGAATGTAGCGCTCACCGGTATCTGATGCTGCCATCCGTTGCGCCAGTCCTTGATGAGTGAACTGTGCATCAGCTTATTCTCTTTGGTATTGATGCTGTTAGAGATGTGTCCCGTATAGCTCATGGCTATCTTCTCGTACCATTTCTCATCGCCCACCATCTTCTTTCTTCTGAACGGATAGAAGCGGGAGATGCTGATGTTAAGGTCGGGCAGCGTCATGGCGATGGATGAATCGCGCATGTTCTGCGAGAGGTTGGCGGTGGAACTGAGCGTCATACCGATGCTTGAGAACGAGGTGCTCCAGTTAACAGATGAGGTTCGCGTACTCTGCGTCATCGTCTGCGGATTGTAGAGCGAATTGAGGTTGTTGCGTTCGTAGCTCGATGTGGCGAAGTTCACACTTGCCGAAAGCGAACTGTATGGACTTGCCTTGCTGTCCTGGCGGTGGCTCCATTGCAGTTTGAAGCTCTCCTGCTCGGTAAAGTCTGGCATTCCCTTGTCGCCGTTCTTCGTATCCTGGTAACTGAAGAAGAAGGAACCCGAGTATTTGTATCTCTTTCGGTAGTTGCTGGCTGCCGAGAGTCCCCACGATCCCTTGGTATAAATCTCGCCCAGTAGCTTCAGGTCCCATTTATCGTTCATGGCGAAATAATATCCGCCATCTCTGAGATAGAATCCTCGTGCCGTTTCATCGCCGTAGGTTGGCATGATGAAACCGCTGCTGTAGCTCTTGGTGAACGGGAAGAAGCCGTAAGGGATGGCAAGCGGCATAGGCACATCGCACACCACGAGATAGGCTGGTCCGAATACCACATCCTTGCCCGGCCTTACCTTGGCTCGGGAGAGCGAGATGTAGAAGTCGGGATGCGGATCATCGCAGGTGGTATACCTTCCGTGCTGCAGATAGATGACTCCCGATGAGTCGCGTTTCGACTTCATACCGGTCAGGAATCCGTCTTGCTGTTCTGTATATACATTATTAATAAGGGCCTTCTTGCTCTTGAAGTTGAATTTGATGGTGTCGGTATCATAGGTGTCGCTACCCATCTTGAAGACAGGTTTGCCCTTGATGCCTCCCTCCACCGTACTGTCGGGTGTACCCATCGCCTTCACGTTGCTCTTGTCCATATCCATGGAGATGCGGTCGGAACTGAGGTCCATGTTGGTATACTTCACGTTGGAGTTTCCGTAGAGATATGCCACCTTGTTCTTGGCATCATATACGAGAGAGTCGTCCGCCTGATAGTTAACCGGTGCGTCTACTCCACCCTGTTTCTTTCTGGCGATACTGTCAAGGCGAATACTGTCATCCACCACTTTATTATGTTTCCATATAGCTTTCTGCAGCGAGTCCATCTGCGTGGTGTCGTCAGCCTGTTTCAGCTTGGGCTTTATTTCGTTACCCAGCGAGTCTACGAACACACTGTCCCCCACGCTGTCAACGGTTTCCGTCTTCTCCGTTTTCTTCTTTTTCTTTTTCGAATCGGGCGTACCTGGGTTAGCCACCATCATACACGAGATGGCAGCGAGCAGCAGCATAGCTATCGTCGATTGTTTTCTCATTCAATAAATTAGAATTCTATTCAAACATGCGTTCCCATTGCTGGAAGCGTTTTACTCCTTCCTCTCCGAACTTCATGAGACTTTTTTCTGCTTTCTCAATTGTTTTTTCCCGGTCGAGGTGAGTTTTGCTGAAGAATTTATCAGCGTAGCAAATCACCTTCTCCTCCATGGTTTCCGGCAGGAAATCCTGATGTGGCAGGGGCAGGTTCTGTGCTATGATCTGTGCCTCTGTGATGCCTGCACCGGTATGGCGCTCACATACGCGGGCATGTCGCTCATATCCTTCCTTGCGCAGGATTTCTGCTCCCAGTCGTCCATGGCAGATGTAGGGCTGCGAGCCGAAACACTGTATGCCTGGGGCATCGGTCATGAAGATGCCGAGGTCGTGGAGCATAGCTGCTTCTTCGATAAACTGGGCATCGAGTTGCAATTCGGGATGATACGAAACAATCTGTAGCGCTTTTCGCGCTACAGATTGGCTATGTGTAATGAGGATATGCCGAAGCTCATTATCCTCAGGATAATACTTATCAATAATAGCTTGATAATTCATTTCTATTATATTTACTCAGCATCGCGCTCGATGTAAGCGATAACATCGCCCTTGCGCACCTTGCTGCCCTGCTTGGCATTGATTTCTACGAGCTTGCCGCCCAATGCAGCTGGGATGGTTTCAAACTCGCCCCAAGGAGCCTGGATATAGCAGAAGGCATCACCTTCTTTATATTCCTTGCCGATGTATGGCTCTACAGCTGGCTGACACTCGCCCTCGCCCTGGAATTCCCAGAAGAGCTGGCCGGCTACTGGTGCCACTATGGCATCTGCCTTGGCGTGCTTGAACTCTGCAAGCTGTGCAGGAGTAAGGGTTGTACCGAGCTTAGCATCCTTTGCCTTCTGAAGGTCGGCCAGGAAGTTCTTCTTTGCCTGTCCGCTCTTGTAGTTGCGATACTGCTCTGGGTGCATAGCGAGCTCAAAGAGTTCCTCGTCGTCCTGACCGTAATCCCAACCGTTCTCGTCCATCTCCTTCTTGAAGTCGTCGAGGGCGTTGGTGAGCAATGTGTGTGCATCAACATCTGTAAACTCGCGGCCCTGCTTCTTGGCGAGCTCTACGAGTTCTGGGTCGATAGTTCCAGGAATCTTACCGCTCTTACCGAGAATCATACCCCACATAGAGTCGTCCATCATTACGAAGCGCCCCTTGCCCTGCTCCATGGTGAGGAGGTTCATCAGTGAGATGTTCTTTACATACTGGCTGAATGGGGTTACCAATGGAGGATAACCTACGCGTGGCCATACATACTCTACCTCGTCGAAGAGCTTGATGAGCAAGTCGTCCATAGACAACTCTTCCTCACCCTTCTTCTTGCGGATATTGTTGATGGTCTGACGCATACCGCCGAGGTCTGCCATCATAGAACCCATCATACCGCCTGGGAGACCGCAACCGAGCAACAATGAAGACATGATCTTGTTACCTGGGTTGATGAAGTAGCCGAGCCACTCGTCGATGAACTCCTGAGTCATAGCACGAGCCTTCATATAAGCGCTCATGTTGATTTCAGGCACCTCGAAGCCCTCGTTCTTCAGCATGCTGATAACTGAGATTACGTCTGGGTGAACCTTACCCCATGACAATGGCTCGATGGCTGTATCGATGATGTCGGCACCATTGTTGCAGACCTCGAGGATAGAAGCCATAGAGAGACCAGGACCTGAGTGGCCGTGATACTGGATGATGATCTCAGGATACTTGTCCTTAATCATCTTGGTGAGTTTGCCGAGGAATGCTGGCTGGCCGATACCTGCCATATCCTTCAAACAGATTTCCTCTGCACCGGCAGCGATGAGCTGGTCGGCGATGTTCATGTAATATTCCAGGGTATGAACAGGAGAGTTGGTGATACAGAGTGCACACTGTGGAGTCATGCCACCCTCCTTTGCCCACTTGATAGAAGGAATGATGTTGCGCACATCGTTCAGTCCGTCGAAGATACGTGTGATGTTGGTACCCTGCTTAGCCTTTACCTTATACATAAGGGCGCGCACGTCGTCAGGCACAGGATACATACGAAGAGCGTTCAATCCGCGGTCGAGCATGTGAGTCTTGATACCCACCTCGTTGAAAGGTTTGCAGAATGCGCGTACGGCATCGTTAGGGTTTTCACCTGCCAGGAGGTTAACCTGTTCGAAGGCACCGCCGTTAGTCTCTACACGGCTAAAGCATCCCATTTCGATGATAACTGGGGCAATTTTAGCCAACTGATCCTTGCGTGGCTGGAACTTACCAGAGCTCTGCCACATGTCTCGATAAACGAGACTGAACTGAATTTTCTTCTTCATTATTCTTGTTCTTTTTCTTTATATTCGATGTATGAATTAAATTCCAAGGTGCAAAATTAGACAAAAAAATTGAGAAATCGTCCTATTCGCCTCTTTTTTTATATTTATTATGTAATTTACTTCAATATTTCCTTCTTCATCTTGCTGTTCAGCTTCTCGGCTGCAGCATGAGCCTTAGCGTTGACCTTCATCGCATTGAGCGAGCGGTGGAACCCCTGGATGCGGCCCTCACGATCAGAGAGGGCCAGACTGTCGCCCTTCATATATACAAAGGTGAAGGTATCGCGCTTCGTCTTTCCGTTGATCACCACGCCCTCCAACTCGCGGCGGCCCTGTACCAGAATCAGTTTGCCGTTATAGGCATGCCATTCCGTATACTGAGGCACATCAGGATATTCTACCGGGCTGTCGTCGTCCACATCTTTGTTTATCATCACCCTGCCCACGGCCATCGCCTCGCTCATGCGCTTCAGGGTGAAGCCATACTGGCGCGGCACCATATAGGTTTCTACGATGCTGTCGGGCATATTGGCAAGGATTCTCGCCTGCTGGCGCTTGCTCAGATGCGATACATCGCGCAGCTTCGGCATCACCGGATAGGTCCAGGTGGCCTTCAGCTGGTCCAGGTCTATCACCATGTCGGCACGGTTCTTCTCATCCTTCTCCTCGCATGGCATCACGCAAACCCAGTCGCCCACCTCTATATCTCCAAACACCTGATGGTTGCGAGTGGCATCCAGAATGTTGTATCTCACGGGGTCACCGCCTCCGTTGGGCAGCAGCACCAGCGCGGTATCCGAGCAGCCCAGGCAGGCAAGTCCGTAGATAGCCCTGTCGCCCTTAGCCGGTTTCGAGAGGCTGATGGCGAGTTTCGAATTGTCCATACGTGGTGGTTTCTTTCCCCTGTGACATGCTGCGAGGGTTGTGGCGGCTAGCGCCAGTGTGAGTATTGTCTTGACTTTCATCTTTCTATTCATTATTTCAGATGCAAAACTACAACTATTTTTTGGAAGCACCAAATATTGAATCGTAAAATAATTAAAAAATAGGTGATATATTTTGTAGTGTCTCGATTTTGCATTACCTTTGCAACCGTTTTTTGGGATCAACATCCCCCTCGTCCTGCCACACACGCCGGATGATGAAAAGAAATAGGACCAACTCAAGAATTATATGCAACAAGAGAATATGACAGACAAGACAAATACACACGCTCTCCCGGCATGGACCGAGGTAGAGTATACCGCATTATGCAAAAACCCGTACCTGTTAACCCCATTCTTCATCCCTAAGGAGGCGAAGTGCTTCACGTGCCGCGAAGATGGCACGAGGGAAGAAGAAAGAATGGTTTTCCTCGTTTTCAAATCTACTGCAGCCCCTGCTGATGCCGAATGGGAAGATGATCCTGTTCCGGGCGAGATGTGGGTGCGAGCGCTGGGCGATGACGATGAGGAGATTGAGCCTGCCAAGGTGATTTACCTGGGTCAGGACATCGAGGATTTCATCCGTGTAGCCGCTGAGGACGACCAGACCATCACCTTCGATTTCTGGTGGCGCCACGGCGAGGTGAAGGTGGAGAAGGCTGAGAAGACGGATGACGGATTCGTATGCCGCAAGGATGATTTCGGCGATGACGGACTGGCTGTTACCCTGATTCCTGAGGACGGCGGCAATCCGGTTGTCCTCCGTCTTCAGATTCCTTACATCGGTTTCTCGCTCTACGATGCCGAGGGCAACAAGGTGCATGGCGAGCTGAGCATTCCGCAGGATAAGGTGGATGACTACACCTACGAATTTGTGGGCGATGACAACAACGACCGTTTCACCCTTCAGCTCGACAGCAACAGGCTGGTTTACATGTGTGTATTGCGCCATGAGGACCATCAGCTGGTGGTTCGCAACCAGCGCGACCGTCTTTCGGTAGTAGATCAGATTCCTACCGAGGGCAAGCTTTCTGAGTTGCTCATGAACACGAATTCTGCGCTCATCAAGAATAGGAATCACCGTTGGCGCATTCAGATTGAGGGCACCACGCTGTCTCACGAGGTTGAGTTGAATGTAGATGCGGCATCTCTGGTAGCATTTGCTGAGGAGCAGATGCAGAAGGGCATGGAGATTGACGAGCTGGGGCAGCATCTGATGGCATTGGAACAGAAGTATCATTTCCAGTGGTTCTGGCTGAGTGAGGACGACTGGAGTCATGACAATCCAGTGTTCGACATGTTCATGAAGCAACTTTGTGCCTTTTCGTATGTCAGTCAGAATCCTGTTCAGGCAGATGCGTTGATGGCAAGGAACTACAAGCGTAAGATTCGCCGTTACAGCAGTATGCTGAAGGCTCACAAGCGTGGTGAGTTGAATCTTTTTGAGGAGAGTGATGAGGTGCGAGCCGAGTATCTCCGCATCTTCCAGGGTTTCCATCAGCCTTTCGTAGAAGCTTTTGAGAAGGAGGAAGAGGAATAATCTTTTAAGTTTTATCCCTCACATCCCTCATTTTTTCTCTTTTCAAAATATTAATCACCTGATAATAAGAGAATTATCTATTTAGGAAAGCGTGATGGATGGACAAAATGTTTACAACATCCATCACGCTATCCATCACTAATAGCCTTCATCTATCACGTTTTTCAACTTATCTTCTTGCAAAAAGCAAGAAGATCTTTGCAGAATATGGTTATGGGGCCTGGTGAAAACGGACCACACGTTGTGCTGCGCTGGCTCACGGATATTACTGCATCGGGGTACGGATATTACTGCGTCGGGTTACAGATATTACTGCGTCGGGATACGGATATTACTGCGTCGGCTAGCGCAGACGTATCCGTAGGCTTATTGAGACGGCTGAATCAGCTAACTGAGACGGCTGAATTCGCTGACAGAACTACTTGAATTAGCTAACTGAACTACTTGAATAGCCCGACCGGGATAAAAACAAAGCGGGCGGACCTCTTTTCAAGAAGAAGGCCGCCCTGTTTCCTAATTAAACTTTGTTGCATTAAAGAAATGCAATGCTTGAGCAAAAATATTTTTATTTCTCTATCAGTCCCTCTACATACTTGCAGAGGATACCGATGCCCTTGAGGTTTTCGCCACCCTGAGGAATGATGATGTCAGCATAGCGCTTGGTCGGTTCGATAAACTGCTCGTGCATCGGCTTCAGGACCTTGAGGTATCGGTCTACCACCATCGATACGGTGCGACCCCTGTCGATGGTATCACGCTGAATGTTGCGTATCAGGCGCTCATCAGCATCGGTATCCACGAACACCTTCAGGTCCATCAGGTCTCTCAACTTCTTGTCCACCAGCGTCATGATGCCTTCGATAATCACAACCGGCTTGGGGTCAACGTGAATCGTTTCCGGTTCACGGTTGCATTTGATATAACTATAGGTGGGTTGCTCTATCGCCTTGCCAGCACGCAGATCAGCGAGCTGCTGGTGCAAAAGCTTCCAATCGAATGCCGACGGGTGGTCGAAGTTGATCCGATGACGTTCTTCCTCGGTCATCTGCGAGGTATCGTTATAATATGAATCGAGGGGCACCACAGCCACATAATGAGGCGGCAGCACTTCTACGAGTTTCTTCACCACAGTAGTCTTGCCGGAGCCTGTGCCTCCCGCAATGCCAATAACGGTCACTTTATCTTTCATATTCTTTCTATAAGATTTCATCAAACATCTTGCGGTAGAATTCAGCCTTCTTCTCCACTGCCATAGGATAGGCACGGGAACTGGATGGCATGCGGTACAGGCGGAGTCTGCGGCCCTCGAACTGGAATTCTGCATAGCCTCCCATCTCAGGCTTTTCCTTGATGCCGAAGTGTTCTGAAAATACCTTCGTGGCAAGCTGGCCGGCTGTAAGCACCGCCCTGCAATGGGGCAGCTGGCGGAGCATGCCGTCGAGATCGGCGGGCTGCACGATCTGCAGGTCCTTGTCGGATGCCGTATTCTTGGTGCGCATCACCTGCTGTGCGGTATCATAGATGGCGACGCCCTTCTCCCTGAGAAATTCCTTAATAGCATAGAGGCGGTAGGTCTTCTTCTCTACATCCACGAAATGGAACTTATCCTGGAAGTAGATAATCCCGAATATCCTCCACATATCATTCTGGAAGTTGGGATAATACCAGGGCATGCACCACCGCTTCGCTGCAGGCGGAAACGTGCCGAGCATCAGCAGCCGCGCATTCTCGGGCAGCCACGGCTCAAAAGGATGATTCTCTACCATTTTCTACTTTTTTCCTTCACCAGGTACATCACTACCGGCAGGTGATCGCTGTAGCCGTTAAGCCATCTGCCGCCTGCCTTGGTACGCAAAGGAGCACCCTTGTACTGACCTTCCTGCTGGATGAGGTAATCGCGACGGAAGATGTGGTTCTTCCAGAACTTCAGAGAACTGTAGTCCTTGTTCTTACTATCCCTGTTCAGGAGATTAGGCGTGATGACAATCTGGTCGAAGAGATTCCATGAACCGCTGTAGAACAGGGTTCCCTTGCCCTCCTTGGCCAGGATGTTATACCATGGGTTATACATTTCATCGGCACCCACCTCGCTGATTTCAGCCTTTGCCTTCAGCACCTTATGCATGCTGGCGTTGGTAGGATCATCGTTCATATCACCCATCACGAACACCTTCATCTCAGGGTTCAGACGGAGCAAACTGTCTTTTACCACCTTAGCCTGGCGCGCTCCGCTCTCGCGATAGAACGAACCGGAGAAACGGCTTGGCCAGTGGCATACGATAACCGCCACATCCTCGCCCGCCAACTCACCACGTACGGTGAGGAAACCACGGGTTTTGTAGGCAGAATCCTTGGCAAGTTCCTGTACGTAAGGCACCAATCGGGTATTCTTCACCGTGAAGAGTGCCGGATTATAGAGCAGCGCACAATCGATGCCTCGCTTATCGGGACCCTCGATATGGCAGAACTGCATGTTTCTTGCCTTGAGAGGCGGCTGCGCGGTGAGATCTTTCAGCACGTTGGCATTCTCAACCTCAGCCAGACCAATGAAGGCACAACCCACGTTAGGCAGCACATCGGTACCCATGTCGGCAAGTGCACGCGACATATTCTTGAGTTTATTGGTATATTTCATACCATTCCATCCCTTAGCAGGGAGATACTCATAATCATTCTTACCGGCATCATGGCAGGTATCGAAGAGGTTCTCCTGGTTATAGAAACCCACAGCATACACCTGATACTGCTTGTTACCGGAAGTCTGCGACTTCTTTTTCTGTGCCGTAGCGCCCAACCCAATCATGAGGAGGGCAGCCAGCAAGAGCAAATGTTTTCTCATACTAATATTAAATATTAATGTATACCTAATTATATATGTTCACCTTAACGCGGTGAGGTAACAGGTAGCAAAGATACCTAAAAAACCGGAAATATCTCCATAAAAACGAATATTTTTTCAGTTTTCATACATTTTTAACATAAATAAATTCATTTTTCAAAAAATTTTTTGTTACTTTGCAGCATTAAACACATTGAATCGGAACAGAAGACACAAGACCAGGGACACGGTAAGTCCCCTTATCGCCCAAACAAGACCTAGCGGGACATATATCATCACTGCTCAAAGAGACTACTGTTGCCGGTTTATTAATACTTAATACATATAAACTATGCAGAAGAAAGTAAACTTAGCAATGTTAACACTCTTCTCATGTTCATTGGCTATGGCTCAGAACGAAAAGACTGACCAGAACATAGCACAGGGACTTGACGAGAATGCTTTCACCTTCTCCGAGGCACAGTTGGGCGAGGACGATGACATGTCATCCAATGTCACCATCCTCAATTCTACCAGCAACGTATACGCGAGCCAGGCAGGTTACCTGTTCTCGCCAGCACGTTTCCGCTATCGTGCCTTCAACCAGAAGTACAACGATGTCTATATCAACGGTGCTTCCATGAACGATATGGAGACCGGACAGTTCCGTTTCTCCAACATCGGCGGTTTGAACCGATTCTCCAGAAACGTAGACTTTGCCCTGCCTTTCGAAGCCAACGGCTATTCGATGACCGGCATGGCAGGCTCCAACAACTATGATTTCCGTGCCGGAAGCATGCAGGAAGGACAGTATGCCAGCGTAGGTGTTGCCAACCGCAACTATACCCTGCGCGGACTCTACTCCTACTCCAGCGGCTTCAACGAGAAGGGATGGGCAATAACAGCCGGTCTCACCTACCGTTGGGCTAACCAGGGATACGTAGAGGGAACCTTCTACAACGCCCTCTCCTATTTCTTCGGTGTACAGAAGAAGTGGATGAACGGCCACTCGCTGAGCTTCTCCACATGGGGTAACCCGACAGAAAGAAGTACCCAGGGAGCATCTACCGACGAGGCTTACTGGCTGGCAAACGACTACCAGTATAACCCATACTGGGGATACCAGAACGGACACAAGAGAAACTCACGCGTAGTGAACGACTTTGCCCCTTCGGCTATCGCTACATGGGACTGGGAAATCAACGACCAGATGAAGCTCACCACATCGGTGTTCGGAAAATACTCTATGTACAAGAGCACCAAGCTCAACTACAACAACGCAGAGAATCCACAGCCAGACTACTGGAAGAACATGCCATCAGCCAACTACTATGTATGGGGCGACTACAAGAACGGCAACAACATGTATACCTGGGAAAACTGGAACAACGCCGTAAACTACTGGCAGGCAAGCAAACAGAACCGACAGATTAACTGGAACCGCCTGTACTATGCCAACCAGCAGGCAGCCAAGAACGGACAGGATCTGCTATACTATGTTCAGGCTAAGCACAACGACAACCTGACCCTGAGCCTGTCATCCGTTCTGAACACCAAGCTGACCAAGAAATCGAACCTGGCTACGGGTATCATGCTCGGAAAGAGTACCAACCAGCACTATCAGACACTGGAAGACATGCTGGGCGGTGCCATCTTCCACAACATCAACACATATGCCCTGGGAGATTATCCTAAGACCGACCCACGTGTGCAGTACGATCTGAACACAGCCGGTCCTAACAACACAGGCAAGCTGGTTTACGAGGGCGACAAGTTCGGTTACGACTATCGCATTGACGTGAACAAGGCAAACGCATGGAGCACCTATACAGCCGAATTCTACAACATGAAGGCGATGCTGAGCGGACGTATCGGATATACCGGAATGAACCGCCGAGGCTACATGCGCAACGGTATGGCACCGAACAACAGCCAGGGCAAGAGCGGCACAGCCAACTTCCTGGACGGTGGCGTAAAGGGAAGTCTGAACGTGGATATGGGCAGAGGTCATGCCTTCAGCATAGGAGCCGGATACGAGCTGCGTGCACCGATGGCAAACACAGCCTTCATCTCGCCTGAAATCAGCAACGACTTCGTAACTAACCTCAAGAACGAGCGCATCTTCAGCTCTGAATTCAGTTACCAGTATCGCAACGCATGGCTGAGTGCCAACGTGAGCGGATACTACAGCCGACTGGAGAACGTTACGGAATGGCAGAACTTCTACAACGATGATGAGAACTCATTCACCTACGTGAGCATGACCGGACTGAAGAAGGAATACTATGGTGTAGAGGTGGGCGCTAAGATCAAGCTCACATCATGGCTCGACCTGAAGACCCTGGGCGCTATGAGCGAGGCGAAGAACATCAACAATGTAAACGCCGTATACATGCTCTCAAAGAGTGCTGAGGTTTACCAGGACAAGGCTTACGTGATGAATATGCGCGAGAGTGGCACACCGCTCACAGTGGGAAGCATCGGTCTCGATGCCCATATAAACGGATGGTTCGTCAACCTCAATGCCAACTATTACGACCGCATCTACCTCTCTTATTCTCCAAGCTACAGATATGAGAAGGTGCTGACTAACCGCCAGGCTGCCCACAAGGCATTCCCTGAAATCTTTGCTCCTACTACACTCGACGGTATGAGCTGGACTGAGGATGCTGTAGCCCAGGAGAAGGGTCACGGAGGATGGATGGTTGACCTGAGCATAGGCAAGAGCGTGAGACTGAAGGAGGGTTCCCTCAACTTCAACCTCATGATTACCAACCTGCTGAACAACCAGACCATCGTAACAGGCGGATATGAGCAGAACTCACGTTCAAGCTATACAGTGGATGCTAACGGCAACGTGAAGAATCCACGCCTCTACCAGTTCTCCAAGAATCCTAAGAAGTATTACACCTGGGGTACCAACGGCATGTTCCAGGTATCTTACAGATTCTAAAGAGCAGTTTCTCTTTAACATAAAGAACAGGGAGCAATCCCGTTTCTCTATAACAATAAAAAGAAAGAACAATGAAAAAGATAAAATTCATAGCATTGGCATTCCTGGCACTGACTCTGGGGTCGTGTATGGGCGACGGTTATGCTGACCCAGACCTGACCGAGAAGGTGCCTGCATCTCCATGGGGCAACAACAGCCTGAGGGAGAAGAATGTGATCAGCATAGCAGATTTGAAGACCCAGTTTGCTACGATTATCAACAGCGACAATGGCTACAAGCTGATTGAGAAGGACATGATGATCAAGGCGGTAGTGACGGGCAATGATGTCAGTGGCAATATCTACAACCAGGTGAGCGTACAGGATGCATCCGGCGCAATCATCATTGCCATCAACGGAAGTGGCCTGTCAGGTTATCTTCCTGTTGGTCAGGAGATTCTCGTAAACCTGAAGGGTCTCTATATCGGAAGTTACAAGAAGTTGCCTCAGATTGGCGGTGTGAATACCAAGCTCTCAGATGGAAGTCTGGGTATAGGAAAGATAGAGCGTGCCATCTGGAACGAGCACTTCAAGATTCTGAACCCTGGCGAGGCGGATGCAAGCACGGTAGTGCCAGAGGAGTTTGACCTGACAAAGCTTACTGATGCAGCCTATATGGAGGCTAACGTGGGCAAGCTGATGACCCTGAAGAAGGTGAAGTTTGCTTCAGCCAACGGTACAAACGTATGGGCGCCAGATGATACCAATACGAGTCTGGAACTGATTGATGCCGAAACGGGCAAGAGAATCAACAAAAACAACCTGGTAGTGCGCAACTCGGGTTATTCTAAGTTTGCCAACGAGGTGGTTCCACAGGGCGTATTCGATATCACCGGTATCTTCACCCGATTCGGCAACACCTGGCAGATTGTACTTCGCAACACGGATGATCTGAAGGCATCAGAAACAGGCGGTACATTGGAGAAGCCTTATACCGTGGCTCAGGCACTGGAGAAGATCAATGCCGGTACAGCAGGCGATGCTAAGGTTTATGCTACCGGTATCATCGTAAAGGTGAAAGATGTAGATACTGGCACGTATGGTAACGCTACATTCGTTATCTCTGACGACGGTAAGGATACAGAAGGCAAGACTCTCGAGGTATTCCGTTGCTTCAACATCGATGGTGCAAAGTGGACAGAGGAAACCAAGGGTATCCTTGTACCAGGCAAGAAGGTGGTTGTATCAGGCACCCTGCTTGATTATAACGGCACCAAAGAGATTAAGGGTGGCAATCTCATCTCTATCAAGTAATTACTGATTATCAATATAGTAACAATATTTAAAAAGACAACAATATGAAAAAGTATATATTTTCAGTTTTGATGGCGGCTATGGCAGCCTTCACATTCAGCAGCTGTGAGGACGTACCAGAGCCTTATACACTGCCTACTAAGCCTGAGACTCCAGGAAACACAGATCCTAACCAAAAGGGTTCTGAAAGCAATCCATATACTGTAACAGAAGCCATCGCCCTCATCAAGACAGGTACAGCACCTTCTACAGCTGTATGCGTAAAGGGTAAGATTACAGCCGTAACTTTCTTCAACGCAACCTATAGCAGTTTGTCATATAACATCGCAGACGAGGGCTCTTCAGATGTTATCGAAGTATACTCTGGCAAAGGCAAGGATGGTGCAAACTTCTCTTCCAAGGATGACTTGAAAGTTGGTCAGACCGTAGTAGTAAAAGGAATCGTCAAGGCATTCACGAAGAATGATGGCACTATTGTCAATGAAATCGACAAGAACAGCACCATCATCTCTATCGAGAACACAGGAACTACATCTCCTGATACTCCAACAACTGGTAAGGGTTCTCTCAGTGACCCATACAACGTGGCAGAAGCTATCGCAGCCATCAAGGCTGGCACAGCGCCTACCGCACAGGTTTACCTGACAGGTATCATCTCAGATGTTGCTTTCTATAATGACCAATACAAGAGCATCACCTATTACATCTCAGACGATGGCAAGAGCAAGGACATGCAGGTTTACTCTGGTAAGGGACTGAACGGCGCAGACTTCGCTTCTAAGGAAGATTTGAAGGTGGGTCAGAAGGTTACTATCCTGGGTAAGATCATGAAGTTCACCGACAAGAACGGAAATGATATCATGGAGGTTGACAAGACCAGCTCTATCGTTAAGATTGAAGGTGAAGGCGGCGGTGAGGTTAAGCCAGACCCAACACCTGATACACCAGCCAGCGGCAACATCGAAATGACAGACGCATCTATCTTGAGTGGCAAGAGCGGTGATGTAGAACTTGTAGAAAAGTATTATAATAGTCAGAATGTTACAAACGAATCAACCTGGTACACTTGGAAGATTGGCGACACCACCTTTAAAGGTGCTAAAATTTGCATTTCTGACGGAACAAATGGTAAGGGTATCCAAATGCAAGGTAATGCATCTGATGCTAGCAAACAAGGCTTCCTGTTTAATTCTACAGCCTTTGCAAAGGACATCAAGACCGTAACAATCCTGTTCTCAACAAAAGCAACTTCTACCTATGCCCCAAGCTACACCCTCTATGCAGCAAAGGCTGCAAATGGTAAGGATACAGCTATCGAAGGTAAATCTACCAATGAGGTTTCAGGTGATTACAAGACTTATACAGAGACATTCGACTTGAGCGCACAGAACGTCAAGTATTTTACTCTCTTCAACAATAAGGCAGGTGCTCTCTACATCGAGAAGATCATCATCACACTGAAGTAATTCCCCTAGTAGATATTATGTATTAGAAAAAAATACCGATCCCCATCGTCCTCTACACAAACAGAGGCGATGGGGATTTCTTTTTCTTATCCATCGAAAACATAGTTGGCAGGAGAAACGCCTAACAGAACACATCGCCTGTCATAACTTGAGAACCTACGTATTATGCTCATTTCTCAAATATTTCTTAAAAAGAAGAGGAAATATTTGGTGGTTTCAGGAAAAAAGCGTAACTTTGCAGCCTGAAATTGATAACAGGCTATAATGGGCATGCCCCGATAAGGGACACGAAATGATGCAGCAAGCATCCCCATGACGTCTAATTTTAATAACCCAATAAAAATAAAAAAGAAAAATGAAAAAAGGTATTCATCCAGAGAATTATCGTCCTGTAGTATTCAAGGATATGTCTAACGGCGATATGTTCCTCTCTCAGTCTACATGCAAGACTAACGACACTGTTGAGTTCGAAGGCGAGACTTATCCAGTTGTTAAGATTGAAATCTCTAGCACATCTCACCCATTCTACACAGGTAAGAGCAAGCTCGTTGATACAGCGGGTCGCGTAGACCGCTTCATGAACCGTTACGGCAAATTGAAGAAGTAATAATATACCTTTTTTATAAGGATATATTTATTATCGCAAAGATACTGAGTGCATTCCAGCGTAGTTGCATATACGTAGGAATGCACTTTTTTTCTCTATTCTATCCTCATGCAATCGATTTCTACATACATTATTATATAGAAAGTACTTAATCTTTAACTTCAAAACATTATCGAGAATTATGAAGCATACTAAGTTTTTTATCTTCGCACTCGTAGCTGCGATGACGTTCTCTGCCTGCGGCACTGACGATACCCTGCAGTTCTATTATCCTGAAAACGGTGGTACTACCGGTGGCGGTAATACGGGTGGCAATACCGGTGGTGAGTCAACCGATAAGAACAATACAAACAAGAATGTGGCTACTGCCAACATGCCACAAGTGGTAAGAAACGCTATCGGCGGTCTGGAGTTCCCAAAGCTCAAGAACAATGGTACCAGCTATACCATCGTTCACATGGATAATACAACAGGTATGTTGAACTATTCTACAGAATGGGATGACAACATGAAGAGCCAGAGATGGAGCTGCTATACTTTCCACACAGGAAACACGGCATCTAACGTTGACAGATGGAAACCTGGTCAGGGCGAGCGCCAGTATCCATGGGATACAGATTTGCAAGAACAGTGGGGAATCACAGATTTCACAGAAGACCCTACTCCTACAGCTCAAGGCTTTAACCATGGTCATATCTGCCCTTCTGCTGACCGTAAGCTGAACCTTACCCAGCAGAAGCAGACTTTCTTCATGACCAACATGCAACCACAGTACAGCAACTTCAACCAGCGTGGCACCTGGTATAAGATGGAGGAAGATCTTCGTAATAAAGCTCCAAAGATTGATTCTGATACCCTGTTTATCGTGAAGGGCGGTACCATCGACCCAGTTGGCAGCGAGAGTAATCTCCTTGGCTGGAAGAAGAATGGTGCTTCTAGCGAAACAAAGAAGCCAGGCTATATCCCAATACCAAAGTATTTCTTTGTAGCTGTTTTGAAAAAGGAGTTTAATAAGAGCAAAAACCAGTATACCTACAGTGCCTTCGGCTACTGGTTCCTTCACGAGAACAAGGCATTTGAAAAGGGCGACCAGCTCGGCAACTATGTGGTAAACATCAAGACGCTGGAAGACAAAACCGGCATCGACTTCTTCTGTAATCTCCCGGATGAAATAGAGAAGGATGTGGAAAACGTAGATGCAGAAGCTCTCAAGAAACTCTGGGGCTTTAAATAAAAGGCTATATACAAACAAAAGAATCCGCTCTCTCAAATCAATGAGTGAGCGGATTTCTTTTGTTTATATCATCATCTTCTCGGCAACTTCTTGATAGCATGTGGCATGAATGCCCTGCCGGTAGCCTTACCGAAGCCAGGAGCTACAGAATCGGTTGCAGCAGAACGGGTCTTCTTACGGGCTCCACTCGGATCGTAGCGCACTAAATCGATTTGCATCACATCACCCTTAGCCTTACCTGTTCCTATCATATAACCATAGAACACATCCTGGCCCCTTTCATCACCCAGATAGAAACCATACTGCTTAGCACCTGCATCCATCACATAGGTAGCACCAGAATCATTATAACGGATATAAATATCACCATTCTTATCGATGTACCAGGCAAACTTCAGGGTCTGGGTTTCATTGCTTCCATCATCGGCATAATCCACTTCTACACCATTACCACTGAGCGAGTTAACCTTATCACCCGCCTGATAGAACGTCATCTCGGCATTGAAACTGTAATTATTGCGAGACTGGCCGTCCTCAGCAAGTTCAGAGAGCATCACAGAGCCTCTCCAGTCGCCTGTAAGAGTCTGAGCCTCCGACAGCAGGTAATCATCCTGAGAGCCGTTAGAACCGTTGTTCCAGTCGCCCTGATTCCATCCCCAGCCACCATGATTATAGTCATCATACCAGTAATAATCATCATGCCAATAATCATCATCATCACATGAGGTAAATGAGAAAGATGTTGCAGCTATCGCCATCCACATCCATATTCGATTAAACTTTTTCATATCTTGTTTCCTTTCTTCAAACTAAATTCCTTATTGCCTTACTTCACTACAAAGCGGCGAACAGGCTTCTGATTATCATCTGCCACCTTAACATACTCTACAGAATCCTTAGCTCCGCGAGAAACAATCTGGGTGTTCTCCAAGCCCGAATGCTGCTTGCTGTAGCCCCAACCGTCATCGTAGTCCCAATCGTAGCCCCAGTCATAATCGCGCCAGTTATAGCTGTAAGAATCGCGATAAAGCTCGAAATAAGCACGGTTGCCGTTATCAGCATCTACATATCCAGAGAACTTGCGGTCGCCCAGAGCATAGTCGTAAATCACAACATCGCTACCCTCATCAAGAAGAGTGATATAGATGTTTCTGTTACGTACTGTCCAGGTAATATGGTTTGCTATATAATTGTTGCCATGCCAGTAATTTCCCTTAAAGTAATCGATCCAATAGCCTGTACCGGAATAGATGCCATCATTCTGGTCGAATCGGATTACCGAGTAGAGGGCCTTCTGATTACCATATTCTACCAACATATTACCCTTCCATGTACCATCGAGGGTGTATGCAATATCAGAATCATCATCACATGAGGTGAATGAGATACTCATCAAAGCTATGAAAGCCATTGTGAGAAGAGTAGTAAACTTTTTCATATCAATTTATCAGTTAAGTTATTTATATTCTTATATCTTCTAATTTATTGAGCTCTTGAAGAACAGCATTCTTTCTTGAACCCGATGCAAAGGTAGTGGATTTCTCGTCTGCATCAAAGGGGAAAAGGATACAAACTGAGGGGGAAATCCCTATTCTTTCAAAAACAGCCGTCTTTTTTGATGGTATTTCTTTCGGTTTTGATGATATTTCTTTCTCTGTATCAAAGATTTAACACCTTCTTAACACATCGTATCGATATTTTTCGTATCTTTGCATCATAAATAAGTAATTATTCAAAGAACATGCTTTTAGCACAAAGCAAATTCAAAGAATGCACTCACAAAATGAGTTTCAACAGTTTATTAATTATACGTTAAATCTTTAAAATTATTAAGTTATGAACAAATTTTTACGCTATTCATTATCATTGGTTCTGGCGTTCGTAGCTAGCGTTACATTTGCAGGAACAACTCCTTACAAAGTGTTGACTTTCCCTGACGAAGGTACTGAAGGCAAGGCAATAAATGGTTATGACAAAACCTGGAAAGCAACAATCGGAAAAGATGTCTGGACTATTGAGAATTTCAATACATACCAGTGGAATGGTTGGAAATTCATCAAATGCGGAAGAAAGAAAGTCACATCTATTGCTTCCATCACTTCACCTGCTATTGATCAGCCAATCAGCAATATTGTCTTGACCATCGACAATATTACTAAAGATAAGATCAATTCTATCAAGTTGCAGGTAGCAACTGATGCTGGCTGTAACAATGTAACTGAAGTAATCTCTGCCAAGATTGAAGATGGAGACCTGATTTTCAAGCCAACCAAATCTGCAGTAAACAATTACTATAAGTTTATCTTTGACTGCCAGGCTGGAAGTAAGAATGGTTTGATTCAGGTTTCTAAGATTGCATACTATAAGGTAGGCGATGCTCCTGAAATCGTAGACATTACAAACACAGCAGAAACCGCTTATACCATTGCTAAGGCTAAGGAACTGATTGATGCAGGTAAAGGCTTGAGCGAAAGTGTATATGTTAAGGGTACTGTATCTCGGGCTAGTAAAGAGTTAAATGCTACATTCGGCAGCCTTTCTTACTATATTTCTGACGATGGTACAACAGGAAATGAATTGCAGGTTTACGGAGGTCTTTCTTTCGATGGTGAGAAATTCACTTCTGTAGATGACATCAAGGTAGGTGACGTAGTCATTGTTTATGGTAAGCTTAAGAAGTATGGTACTACTTATGAGCTTGATAAAAACAACATTCTCATCTCTCTGAATGGCACAACTACCGGCATCACTAACATAACAACAGATGAAGCTGCAAAGAACGCTCCTGTTTACAACCTCGCAGGCCAGAAGGTAACCAAGGCTTACAAGGGTGTAGTCATCAAGAACGGAAAGAAGATGATTCAGAAGTAATCAAATTCAAAACAACATATCCCTACTGCTCCTCCGATATTCATTTATCGGGGGAGTTTTTTGTTAGGCATAACATAAGAAGGAACCATAAGCAAATCAACCAAATATTACCCCTATAACATGAAAAGTGGAATAATTTAATGCAATAACATAAAAAAACACACCTAAAACTACGATATCTCATTTATTTTCACTACCTTTGTTGCGATTTATAAACGTATACGAATAAAAAATGATGAAAAGAAAATTATATATCACCCTATTAGGACTGCTCTCTACCATTATGACAGCAGCTGTACCCTACTGCGATGTGAGAAAATTCTCTATCACAGACGGACTCGCTGCCAATACCATCTCAGACCTCAAGCAAGGTAAAGACAACCTCATGTGGTTCAGTACATGGAACGGACTGTCGTTCTATGACGGCTACAAGTTTCATACTTTCAGAGACAACCCGGATGATATTGACGTTCTGTCAACCAACCGTATACTGAAAATAGAACCATCCTATAACAACAACGTGTGGTGTATCACATACGACCACAAGCTCTACGTATACGATACCCACTTCTGCCAGTTCTTTGCCGTAGGACAGAAATTCAACGAACTGTTCAACATCGACCTGCGCGTGAGCCAGGTATACCCATTGAAAAACGGAGCTACATGGTTTACTTCAGAAGATGGAAAATACATCATCCGATCAATAGGAAAAACCTTTGATGAGCGGAACATAGAACTCATCAAAGTAGGAGAAAAGGGACTCAGAAGCGGAAATGTATGGTACATCCATCAAGATATACACGGAAGAGAATGGGTGCTTACCGACAAAGGCGCATACATATATCATTCGAAAATTCCAAGCAAACTGCCTTTCAAATGGCTCAGAGGGGTGGGAGAAGATGAGTTCCTGGCAACTGAAGACGGTAAACTGGCAAAATATGACCTGCAGAACCGACTCACCATGATACCAATGCCAGAAGGCGTAACCCGTATCAACGGACTGAAAAATACAGGTTACCAGCTTCTGATGGCAACCAACCTGGGTGTAGTAATCTACAACCCGCGCACCTTCAAGTTTGATATCATCAACGTACAGAGCCCGAGTCAGCCTCTGGCAGAGGTAAAGAAGATTTATATCGATGATTTCGGTATGGTATGGGCATTTACAGACGGTATAGGAGTAACCCTTGTCAATCCGAAGACCGGACAGACACAGTGGCTCTTTGCCGACCAGGACGACCCGATGGACCGCACAACCTGCGAAAGCAATTTCATCACACAAGATGAACACAAGACCCTCTGGGTAGTGCCAAGAGGAGGAACCTTCAGTTATTTTGACCGCAAGGCAGGAAAACTGGTGCCTTATCTGCTGAGAAGCAATTCATCGGGCAATTACCGCATACCGAAGATTACGAAATATGTACTCTCAGACCAGGGAATCCTCTGGCTGACAGGCTCTCACGACCTGACACAGGTAGTCTTCAAATATCACCCTTACATTATCAACAAGCTGGATGTGGGCGAAGACGAAGTGTTCTCGGTGAATGCATCGCCAGACGGACATATCTGGGCTGGTTATTACAATGGTATAATCCAGGTGCTCAACGCATCCTACCAAAGCATCGGATACCTGTCGCCAAGCGGACAGATTGTGCCACAGCAAGTAAACTTCTCCGAGAAGAGCATCATGTCTATCCACTTCGATATCAAGGGAAGAGCATGGATAGGAACCAACGGAAATGGTGTCTATCTGATAGATAAAATGCAGGTAAGACACTTTGTTTATGATGCCAACAACCCGTCATCGCTGCCGTTCGACAAGATACAAGACATTGTAGCCGACCGCACCGGACGCATCTGGATAGGTACCTACGGAGGTGGGCTGGCACTTGTTAACGAGGCGGCAGACGGCAGTATCAGCTTCATCAGTAAACGAAACGGACTGCCTTGGGAGAAACAGCACTACGACCGCATACGCCGCATCTGCTGCACCACTACGGGAACCATTCTCGTAGGAACTACAGATGGTCTCATCACCTTCAGTGATGCCTTTACAAACGCAAGAAAGATCAATTACCACAAGACCTACTACATACCGAACGATACAACTAGTCTGGCTGCAAACGATATGAACAATATCCTGGAGCACACCAGCGGCAAGATGTATATCTCGCAACAGGGCGGTTTGATGGAAGAGATTGTGAGCAAATCGCTCCTGCAAGACAACCTGAAGATGAAATACTTCCATGCCATCGATGTTAACGAAGGCATCGTACAGGGCATGGTAGAAGACAACCAGGGAAGAATCTGGGTAATCAGAGAATCGAGTATCGACTGCGTAAACCCGAAAACGGGCCAGTGCAATGTGTTCGGACCTAACGACTTCGACTTCAACATGTCGTTCTCGCAAAGCCGTCCTTACCACGATCCGGCAAGCAACAACATCTCGGTAGGTACCCCGATGGGACTGATTACCTTCAATCCGGCTACGCTGAAGAAGAGCAACTACCAGCCTAAAGTCATCTTCTGTTTCCTCCATTATAGCGGAGAGAAGAAGTCGGAACCTATCCTGCACAAGGATAAAGTGGTGATTCCTGCCAACAAGCGAAATCTGACCATCAACTTCGCATCGCTCGACTATCAGCGTAAGTATCAGACCAGATATCTCTATCGCATAGATGGTTTTACAGCTCCGGGCGTGTGGATATCAAACGGAAGCAGCAATACCATCGGCTTCAACCGTATCAGTCATGGCGATTACGTACTCAAGGTGAGAGCCACCAACTCTCACGGTGTATGGAGCAAGTATGTGGCAGAACTGCCTATCGAAGTGCGCCCTACCTTCTGGGAGAGCATCTGGGGCAAATTTCTGATGCTGCTTCTGCTCTTCGGTATCGTAGGCGCAATCTTCTATACCTACAACCAGCGCCAGCGCGAGAACGTAACCCACGAGATGAGCGTGATGAAGAACGAGTTCTACAACGATGCTGCCAACCGTCTGAGAACCCCTCTAACGCTCATCGGAGCCCCGGTAAAAACCGTTTTGGATACCGAACCGGGTATCACCCGAAAGGGCAAGGAACTGCTGAAAATGGTGGCAGACAATGCCAACGAGATGCTGGTAATGCTGGACAAGGTTCAGAGATATGGCAACAAGGCAGACTTCCATACGAACAGCGGTCTGAGCGAGGAAGATTACGACCTGGCAGAAAGGGAGAAAGAGAACGGACAGATTGACGACCGCAATGCATCCGACTATCTGGAAGAAGTAAACAAACAGAAAGAAGAAAAGGATGAAGAGGCTGAACGACTGGAAGAAATGGGCAAGGAACAGAAAGAAGCACAAGAAGAAGCGGAACACAAAGACCAGACGGTACTGGTAGTTGAAGACAATGCCGACCTGCGCAAGTTCCTCTACAGTATCCTCTCGCCTACCTATAACGTGCTGCTCGCAGAGAACGGAAAGGCTGGCTTGGTAATGGCGCGCAAGGAGACGCCCGACTTTATCCTTACAGACGTTACCATGCCTGTGATGGATGGTTTGTCGATGATTCACGAGATTAAGCAGGATACCACCCTCAACAACATCCCAGTAATGATTCTCTCGGCCAAGGCAAGCGTAGAAGACCAGCAGCGAGGCTTTGATGAAGGTGTTGATGCCTATATCACCAAGCCATTCTCTACCCCTTATCTGCTCGGCCGAATAGAGGCTATCCTCACCCAGCGCCGCAACATTCAGATGGATGTCATCAGAAAACTGAAGGAAACTGGCGATAAAGATGCCATAGCAGCCCTGAGAATACAGCCAGCAGCAGCTCCTCTGCCTGCGCTTAACCAGGCTGAAACTAGTGCCGAGAACGAAGCGGTTGACCCAAACAGCGAGCTGGCATTTATGGCGGCACAGATTCAAGACAGAACCATGATGCGTATCTTCAGGTTTGTTGTTGAAAATGCAGGCAACTCGGAACTTAAGATTGATGACATCTCGAACGAAATCGGTATGAGCCGAAGCGTACTATACAATAAGGTGAAAGCAACAACCGGAATGACACCGGTAGACTTCGTTCGCCATATACGTATCAAGAAGGCATGCGAGATGTTGCGCAAGACAGACGATACACTGAGCAGCATCGCCTTCGCAGTAGGTTTCACCGACCCTAAGTATTTCTCGAAGGTATTCAAGAAAGAAACGGGTATCGTGCCTACTGAATACCGAAACAGAACGCAGGGATAACCCGCATAATTACAGATAAAAGCAGTCATCATTACTGATGGCTGCTTTTATCTGTATTAACAAAAAGCAACACATATTACAGGACATATCTTCAGTTGTTGCCGGACACAGCCTTCTTCGTTATCGTACACAGCAAAACGTTCAAACAAGGAAAAAAGCAGAATAGTCATAAAATTGAGCCGTTTTGCTTTGTTTTTTGACCGAATATTGCAAAAAAGTACAAAAATGGGGGGGATATTTGATTAATTTTCCCTTTTTACTGAAAAAAAACTGAGAAAAAGTTTGGTGTTACAAGAAAATGTAGTATCTTTGCAACAAGTTCTTAGAAAAGTTAAATGATAGATTAATCGTAAACCTCTTTTTCTTTGTTTTTTGAGGAAAAAGAGGTAAAGAAAAAAAGAATGCAGGGTTTGTGAAAATCCTGCATTTTTTATACTGTTTCATACTGATATTGTGTAGTTATATCGTCTACATATTTCATTCTTCTATATTCTATAGTCTAACCGATATCTATATACTCAGCTATATGGTATCTGTTTACCCAGATATACAATATCTATCTACATTATATATATTACGCTTATTCCTTCATCTATGATTTTGTTCGATTTTTAGAATTTTTAAAAAAACTCTTGAAGTATTCTAAGAGAAAAGTAGTATCTTTGCACTCTAGATTATATAAGTTGAGATCGGAAATATAGATAACACATACATAAAGATAAAAAAAATGAGAACTGTTTACGAATTTTCTGTTAAAGACAGAAAGGGAAAGGATGTTTCCCTTAAGGAGTATGCCAACGAAGTGCTGCTCATCGTTAACACCGCTACAAAGTGTGGTTTCACCCCTCAGTATGAGGAACTGGAGAAACTTTATGAGACCTATCATTCTCAAGGTTTCGAAATACTTGATTTTCCTTGCAACCAGTTTGGTCAGCAAGCCCCTGGTACAGATGAAAGCATTCATCAGTTCTGCAAGCTTACATACGGCACAGAGTTCCAGCGCTACAAGAAGATCAAGGTAAACGGAGACGATGCTGCCCCTCTCTTCAAATTTCTGAAAGAATGTAAGGGCTTTGCTGGTTGGGACGAGAGCCACCCTCTCTACCCTGTTCTCGACAAGATGTTGAGCGAGGCTGATCCTAACTACAAGGAGAGTGCCGATATCAAGTGGAACTTCACCAAGTTCCTCGTTAACAAGAAGGGTCAGGTTGTAGCCCGCTTCGAGCCTACCACAAGCTTCGATGTCATCGCTAAGGCTATCGAAGAGTGGTTGAACTTCTAATGAAAGATAGAAGTCTCGCACTGAGAATAGAATTTCTAAATAAAAGAAAATAGAATCTCTAAATAAAAAGCCAGGTTGCTTTTCGCAGCCTGGCTTCTTTTATAATGTGATATTGTTATTTCAATATATCTCAAAGAATAATTGTCAACTGTTTGCTATATACTGTTAACTATAATTTAGTCAACCTTTGGCACATCCTTGAGGAACTGCTGGATTTCTTCATCACTCACAGAATAATCGTGCAAATCGCCATTGATAAAGCTATCGTAAGACGGCATATCGATAAGACCATGACCTGAGAGACAGAACAGGATAACCTTCTCCTTGCCCTCTTCCTTAGCCTTCAGAGCCTCACGTATAGTGGCTGCAATCGCATGACAGCTCTCTGGAGCAGGAATGATACCCTCGGTCTGAGCGAAGAGCATACCTGACTTGAATGACTCCAGCTGAGGAATATCTACACCATGCAGATAACCATCCTTCAGAAGTTGGGAGATAATCATACCAGCACCATGATAACGGAGACCACCTGCATGAATGTTGGCAGGCTTGAAATCATGACCCAGAGTAAACATTGGCAGCAATGGAGTGTAACCTGCCTCATCACCGAAATCATACTCGAACTTACCGCGAGTCAGCTTAGGACAGCTCTCCGGCTCTGCTGCTATAAACTCAGTATGGCGCTCGCCTGTGAAGTTGTGACGGAGGAATGGGAAGGCAATACCACCAAAGTTACTACCACCACCGAAACAAGCAATCACCTGATCAGGATACTCACCTGCCATCGCCATCTGCTTCTCTGCCTCTAGACCGATAATGGTCTGGTGAAGTGCCACATGATTGAGCACAGAACCCAGCGTATACTTACAGCCCGGTGTGGTTGTAGCCAGCTCAACAGCCTCACTGATGGCAGTACCGAGCGAACCAGGATGATGAGGATCACGAGTGATAATGTTCTTACCTGCGCGTGTACTCATGGAAGGAGAACCCTCTACAGTGGCTCCAAACGTACGCATGATGCTGGAACGGTATGGTTTCTGCTGCATGGTAATCTTTACCTGATAAACTGCTGCCTCCAGGCCGTAGAGTTTTGCTGCATAAGAGAGGGCTGCACCCCACTGACCTGCACCTGTCTCTGTAGTGACATTGGTATCACCCTCCTGCTTACAGTAGTAGCACTGAGGAATGGCTGAATTGATTTTATGAGAGCCTAACGGATTGATACTCTCATTCTTGAAATAGATATGCGCCGGAGTACCGAGTGCCTCCTCAAGGGCGTAAGCACGTACAAGAGGGGTTGAACGGTAGAAGGTGTACTTCTCCAGCACATCTTCCGGAATATCAATCCAAGCGTGCTCTGTATCAAGTTCCTGCTTTGAGCACTCCTTATTAAATACATGTGACAAATCATCAGCATTCATTGGCTGGTGTGTCTGAGGGTTCAACGGTGGCAATGGCTTGTTAGGCATATCTGCCTGAATGTTGTACCACTGAGTAGGAAGTTCCTGCTCGCTTAAGATGTACTTTTTCTGTCTCATATTTATATATATGTTTAAAATTGTTGTATGCCTGAACAAAGGTACAAATAAAAAAATGAAATAAAGAACTTTTTTATGTGTTTTTCCACTATTTTTTTATTTTTATGCAATAAAATAGTTCATTCTACAGGTATTATTTGTTGAATAAGTGTATTCTCAGTGTCATTTTTACAAACTTAATCAAATATTACCCCATAAAATACCAAATATTACCCCCTATATTATAATGGAAAATAGTATCTTTGCAACAGAAAAATTCAAAATGCGTTGTGAAACGCTTATCATCATCTTTTACTTATACAAAAAAAATAAAACATTGGAGTTCAATAGGGATATTGAGATTCCAATGTTTTTTTTATGCACTAAACTGAAACATATCATCATGTAAAGTTAACATATCATCATGTAACGTTGTCTGATTTATAACCTTTCAGTATAAATCAATAGTCTATTTTATTGTCTACTCCCACAATTGATACAGGATTTTACCCATAGACTGTAGACACAGATTATTTCTTTTCATTACCTAAATCTATCTGCGATATCTGATTCAACAGATTTACAGCCTGCCCTACAGTCTTCACATCATTGATGCGAAGCATTCGCTTGTTGAATTTTTCCTTCAGAACACAATCTTGAATATGACTGGTAACGTAAGCGAGTATGCGGTTAAACATCTGACTTCTGTAGAACGGACTGTTTACATTGCTCACAAACTGCATCTGCATATAGCCCTGCTTGAGAATAATCTTCTCGCAACCTAGCTTCTTGCCTACCCTACGCAAACCTACCACATGCATCAGTTCGTCTGCTTCATGAGGCACAGGACCAAAACGGTCTATCATACGCTTGCGGTAAGCCTCTACTTCCTCATCACTCTCCAGACGGTCCAGTTCACGATAAAGGAGCATGCGCTCACTGTCACCCGGCACATAAGTCTGAGGGAAATACATCTCCAGATCGCTCTCTATGCCACAATCGTCAACGAAATCATCACCCGTAAGCTGGGCACCTTCATCCATCTTCTCCTGATAAAGATCACAGAACTCCTCGTTCTTCAACTCTGTGACAGCCTGAGAGAGAATCTTCTGGTAGGTTTCATAACCCAGATCTTCCATAAAACCGCTCTGCTCAGAGCCCAGCAGATTACCCGCACCGCGGATATCCAGGTCCTGCATGGCGAGATTGAAGCCACTACCCAGTTCGCTGAACGTCTCCAGAGCCTCCAGACGGCGACGCGCCTCAGGAGTAAGTGCACTCTTAGGTGGCGCCATCAGATAGCAGAAAGCCTTCTTGTTGCTTCTTCCTACGCGTCCACGCATCTGATGCAGGTCACTCAATCCGAAGTGATGAGCATCGCTCACGATAATCGTATTGGCATTCGAAATGTCGATACCGTTCTCTACAATAGTGGTAGAAAGCAGTACATCATAATCGTAATTGATAAAGCCCATGATGATTTTCTCCAAATCCTCAGGCTTCATCTGTCCGTGACCGATTGCTACCCTACAGTCTGGAATATGCTTCTCTATGAGCATCTTGAGCTCCGGAAGCTTGGATATTCTGTCGCATACGAAATAAACCTGTCCGTTTCGGCTCATCTCGAAATTGATGGCATCGCAGATAACTTCACTACTAAACGTTACCAGTTCAGTATGAATCGGATAACGGTTAGGTGGCGGAGTGCGCATGATACTCATATCCCGGGCGCCCATCAGAGAGAACTGGAGGGTTCGCGGAATCGGAGTGGCACTCATCGTGAGTGTATCGACATTTACCTTGAGCTGACGGAGTTTCTCTTTGGTAGACACACCGAACTTCTGCTCTTCATCGATGACGAGCAGTCCCAGGTCATGCCATTTCACGGTCTTTGATATCAGCTTATGCGTACCTATGAGAATATCAATCTTACCCTCTTTCAGGGCGTCAAGCACCTCTCTGGTTTCCTTCGTTGTACGGGCTCTACTGAGATAGTCTACCCTTACAGGCATGCCTTCCAGACGCTTTTTGAAAGTCTGATAGTGCTGGAAAGCCAGAACGGTAGTAGGCACCAGCACCGCAACCTGCTTGCTGTCGCACGCTGCCTTGAAGGCTGCACGAATGGCAACCTCAGTCTTGCCGAAGCCCACATCGCCACAAACCAGACGGTCCATCGGTCTGCCGCTCTCCATATCCTTCTTCACCTCCTGAGTAGCCTTATTCTGGTCTGGCGTATCTTCATACAGGAAGGAAGCCTCCAGCGTATGCTGCAGATAATTGTCGGCACTGAAGGCGAATCCCTTCTCCCGCCGGCGCTGGGCATAGAGTTTGATCAGGTCGCGCGCAATGTCCTTGATTCGCTTCTTAGCTTTGTCCTTGAGTTTATCCCAGGCACCTGTACCCAGTGTAGACAGGCGAGGCGGAGTACCGGTATCGCTGCGGCGATATTTGCTGATTTTATAAAGCGAGTGGATAGAAACATCCACCTTGTCATTGTTCGTATAGACGATTCGGATCATTTCCTGATAGCTGTTGCCCGTAGGAACCCTAACCAGACCGCCAAACTTGCCGATACCGAAGTCTACATGCACGATAAAATCTCCCACTTCCATCTCCTGCAGTTCCTTCATGGTGAGTGCCATCTTGCCGGCTCTCGCTTTATCTGAGCGCAGGTTATATTTATGAAAACGGTCAAAAATCTGATGATCGGTAAAGAAACAGCACTTCTTGTCATGGTCAGTAAAGCCTTCATGAAGCGTCTTGTCTACCGGTGTAAAACGGATGGCGTAGCGCTTCAGCTCTTCGCTTTCAAAGATATCCTTCAGGCGCTGTTGCTGCTTCTGGCTATCTGCCAATATATATAAGGTGTAACCCTGGAGCAGGAAATCCTCCAGAGTTTGACAAAGCAAATTGAAATTCTTATGGAAAAGAGGCTGTGGAGCAATATTGAAAGGTATCACAGCCGAACTCTCTGACGGAGCGACCTTGCCGAACTCGATACGGAGATGAGCCGCTACTGCCTTCTTGAAATCGAGCGGAGAAACGAGGTTGAGCTCGGTCTTCATGTCATGCCTGATGCGCTCAGCCTCTACCTCAGTAGCTCCCTCCAGCTGCTCGGTAAGGCTCTGCGATGAGAAGCCTTCGGTATAGATCTGACCGATGCGGTCGCAAACGAAAGAAAGGTCTTTCGCAACGACTGGCGTACTTTCGGAGAGGAAATTGAGGAAACACTGCTTGTTGCTCTCGATATGGGCGAGTTCGGGCACGATTTCTATCTCTGTGCGCTTTGCCTGCGAGAGCTGGGTCTCAACATCAAAGGTACGGATGGTGTCAATCTCATCGCCGAAGAAGTCGATACGGAACGGATATTCGCAGCTGTAGGAATAGACATCGAGGATGCTTCCACGCACGGCAAACTGGCCCGGTTCATAAACATAATCGGTTTCTTTAAGTTCGAAATCGCGCAGAGTATGAACCACATCGGTCTGAGCAATCTGCTGACCTACAGTCAGTTTCAGAATCCGTTCATCCAGATTCTGCTTAGCCACAACGAGTTCTGCCAGTGCATCGGGATAAGTGACTACCAGGAAATGTCCTCCCGAAGAGAGGCGCGCCAGCACCTCTGTACGTAGGATTTCGTTCGCTGCATCACGCTGCCCGTATTTCACGGCACGCCGATAGCTGGAAGGAAAGAAGAAGACCTTCTCCTGCCCCATCATCTGAGTGAGATCGTGATAAAAATAGCCTGCTTCATCGGCATCATCCAGTACGAAGAGTACCGAACGCCTCATCTTCCCCTGCAGAGAAGCAAAGAACATCGGAGCCGAAGAGCACAGCAAACCCTGGAGAAAAATGGAATGAACCGACTTCTTCCCCATCAAATCAAAGAGGGCATCCGCCTGTGGCGAACGCCCGTATGTTTTTTCTATCTTTTGGATTTCCATCCAAGTACTGATTAGTGATTACTGAGTATTAATCCTTCTTCGGATATTTCTTGAACCAGCCATCCAGGCGCAGTCGCATCACGCCAAAGAAAGCCTCACCAAAGATGCCACCACTCATCTTGCTCACACCTTCACGACGGTTAACAAAGATGACCGGCACCTCCTTAATCTTGAAACCTATTCGATGAGCCGTATATTTCATCTCTATCTGGAAAGCATAGCCCTTGAAGCGGATAGCATCCAAATCTATGGTTTCCAACACCTTACGTCGGTAGCAGACGAATCCAGCTGTGGTATCATTCACCTTAAATCCGGTTACGATACGTACGTATTTAGAAGCGAAATAGCTCATCAAAACGCGTCCGATAGGCCAGTTGACCACGTTCACACCCGAAATATATCTTGAGCCTACAGCCACATCATACCCCTCATCGTGAGTTGCCGCATAGAGACGAGGCAAATCATTAGGATCATGACTGAAGTCGGCATCCATCTCGAAGATGAAGTCATAGCCCTGCTTCAATGACCATTTGAAGCCCATGATATAGGCAGTACCCAAACCGAGTTTACCCGAACGCTCCAGGATATGCAGACGACCGGCAAACTCATTAGCCATCAAGCCCTTAACAATGGCAGCAGTACCGTCAGGACTTCCGTCATCGATAACGAGGATATCAAACTGCTTTTCGAGACCGAAGACAGCACGGATGATTTTCTCGATATTTTCCTTCTCATTATATGTAGGAATGATTACTATGCTATCACTCATAACTTCTTCTAATTTTAATGATTCTGATACTAAATAATGTAATACAGATGCAAAATTACAACTTATTTTTGAAATAACAAGCGAAAAACCGAAATTATTGGTCCGGATTCTCTACAAAACCCTGATATTTCTTGTCAAGTCCGTTCATGATCGCCTCATAGCTCTTGTTCATCTGGTTCTTGATATTGTCAGCTCCCTTACCTATCGGCTCGATAGGCTCATGGATGGTGAGCTTCAGAGGATGCCAGAAAGCCCAGTAGATGTCCTTCATGCGAGGCTTCACATCAAAACTGCCATTGATGGTAAGCGGACATACCGGCAACTGCAGTTCATCGGCAAGCATGAAAGCACCGCGGCGGAACACGCCCATGTGCCCCGTAAACGAACGGGCACCCTCTGGGAATACCACCAGCGACATGCCCTCTTTAAGCACCTCGCGAGCACGGTCATAAGAAGCACGGATCTTAGAAGGTCCGCTCTTGTCTACAAAGATGTGGTGCGCATACTCACAGGCGATACCGACGAGAGGCACTTTGCGCAAGCCCTTCTTCATCATCCACTTGAAGTTTCTGCCCAGGAAACCGTATATCAGGAAGATATCGAAAGCGCCCTGATGATTGGCCACGAAAACATAACTCTGGTTCTTCTTGAGATGCTCACGTCCCTCCACCTTTACAGGCAGGAGGAGGATGCGGACCCAAAGCCAGGACCAATACTTGCCGGGATAATAGCCCCAGAAATGGCCATTGCCCAGCATACATCCCAAAACGGTAGACAAACTGGTTAAAACGCTAGCTACCAACAGGATAGGCAAGCATACTACAAGCTGATACAGACGATATAAGTACTTCATTTTTTATTTAAGAATGAATAATTTAACACTCAACATTTAACACTCAACACTCCTCATTTTCTTTTGAGTGTGATGACCACGATTTCTGCCGTAGCCCCTATGCGGATTGGAACGGTACCGCCCAGACCCGATGTGGTATAGAGCTGGCAACCCTCCTCCTCGAAGAGGCCGTAATCATAAGGAGTAAACATCGACGGACGCAAGCCCAGGATACTGATCTGCCCCGCATGCGTATGACCGCTCAGCGTAAGCTGCGGTGCTACGACCAGCGAATCCTTCCTGTCAGGTCCTATCACATCGCCATCCTCATCCTTCTCCTTATTAATAGTAGAAGGCCAGGTCTCGCGCCATTGCTTCGGAATATGCTGCAGCATCAGCACGAAAGAGCCTGGTCTGATGCCATACAGCGCCTTCCTTACATTGGTTCGCTTTGGATTGTCATAGTTCTCTGTACCAGCTACATAGATGCTGTCAGCGCCTCTATGTACCGCCACATGCTCATTCATCAGCAGGCGCCATCCGCAACTCCGCTGGAAGTCCTGCATCCGCTTCTCGAGCGCAGCTATCTCCTGCTCATCATCTACATCCATATAATAGGTGTAATCGTGATTGCCCAGCACACTCATCACGCCATCTCTGGCTTTCAGACTGCTGAGCAGCGCCTGATACTCAGGCAATTCATCGGGCGTAACATTCTGTAAATCACCCGTAAAGCAAATCAGATCAGGTTTTTCGGCATTAATGCTGTCGATATCGCGCTGAGGCAGATGACCACGCCAGCCATAGTATGACCCGAGATGGATATCGCTGAACTGAACGATGCGATAGCCCTCGAAAGACTTCGGCAGATTAGGTACATAGATGGTGATACGCTTGACTTGCATCTTAGGAAAACCTTCGGTAAATCCGTAGATAAAGCAGAAGAACGCCACCGCTCCCACTACCAGTCCGAGGAGCTTGCCCCAGTTGCGATGGCCGTGAAGGAGCCGCATACAGCACCAACCGAAGACACTGAACAGGCTGAAGACAAACTGCGGAACCGCACATACTGCCATTATCACAAACCAGATGTCGATGAGCACCGGATTGCGTGGCAGGAAGTTGGGCAGCATCGTGATATATGCACTGTAGGCGATAACCACGAAAGCCGGCAACCAGAAGAGCACCCGCTGCCAGAGACTTTTCAGCCGTAACTTGCCATACCTTTTATATATCCACAGATACGGCAACAGGGTGAATACCACTACGGGTATCAATATTCTTGCTATCATTTTTTGATCAAACTTGATTGAAGATACGTTTTCATTGCCTGCACGGGCACTCCTCTGCGCTGTGCATAGTCGCGAAGCTGGTCGTCTCCTATCCGTCCCAGTTCGAAATACCGCGACTTGGGATGTGCAAACATCAGCCCCGAGACACTGGCATGAGGCGTCATCATTCCGCTTGTGGTGAGCCGGATGCCCACCTGACTCATATCGATGAGCTGGTCGATGATGAAGTTGGCACTGGTATCGGGCAACGAAGGATATCCTATAGCCGGACGGATGCCCTGATAGCGCTCCAGATGCTGGTCTTCGATGCTCAGCTGCTCGCCGGGAGCATAGCCCCAGATGCTGCGTCTCACCTCTTCGTGCAACTTCTCTGCCGTGGCTTCAGCCAACCGGTCGCAGAGTGTCTGTGCCATCATATTGAGGTAGTCGTCCGAGCGATATTTCTTCTCCAGACCGCCATCTACCGTCGTGCAGAAGATACCCAGCCGGTCTGTTATTCCACTGTCCAGAGGACGGATGAAATCAGCCAGACAGAGATTGGGTTCTCCCTGAGCCGCCGGATGCTGCTGACGGAGCATCGGGAAGCGGACTTTCTGCCCTTCCAGCCAGATATCATCCCCCTCGCTGTTCGCCTCGAAGAGTCCGAAGACGGCATAGGTATGATATTCGCCTTCCCATGAATGGAGCATATCGAGCGCCTCAGCCTTCAGTTTTTCCTTTTCCTCTCGAGGTTTGCCGCTCAATCCCCAGGCATGATAAAAGTATAGCCAGTTGATATATGGCTCAATTTCGCTTATATTGTATACTATTCTTCGCATCCGATACGATATTTTATTTTACAATTCCCGTAAAAATTTCCTTTTTCAGGAATTGTTTCTGAACTCCAGTTCCTCTCCTCTGCAAGCGGCATCAAACACGCCTTTGTTATAGATCAGACTACCGTTACAGAAAGTCTGTTCCACTTTCCATGCAAACTCATCACCCGCTACAGGACTCCATTTACACTTGCTCTGAATCACCTCTGCGGTCACCTTCCAAGGCTCTCCCTTGCGCACCACAACGACATCTGCCTTATAACCCGGACGCAGGAAGCCGCGCTGACTGATATGGAACAGACGGGCTGGATTATGGCACATCAGTTCAACCAGGCGCTCGATACTGATTACCTTTTCGTCAACAAGTTTCAGCATGCTTACCAGCGAGAACTGTACCATTGGCATACCTGATGCAGCCTTGGCACAACCGCCCTGTTTATCCTTCAACTGATGAGGAGCATGATCGGTACCTACTACAGTTATCTTACCATTACTCAGCGCCTTACGCAAAGCTTCTCGATCAGCAGCGGTCTTTACTGCAGGGTTGCATTTGATGCGTGCGCCCTTCACAGCGTAATCTTTGTCCGAGAACATAAGATGAGCCACAACAGCCTCGCCTGTAATATTTTCATCCTTACCAAAAAACTCCAGTTCCTTAGCCGTAGTAACGTGAGCGATATGGAGATGCGCCCCGCTTTCCTTAGCCAGCAGCACCGCCAGACGGCTGCTTTCATAGCAAGCCTCCTCGCTGCGTATTTCCGGATGATGTTCTACGGCAGGGTCTTCACCCCATTTCTGCTTAGCCAGCTGCATGTTGCGGTTAATGATTTCGGTATCCTCACAGTGGGTCATCACCGGCAAATCCAGCTCTTTCGCCTTCTTGAAGATAGCCTGCAGCGCCTCATATTTATCCACCAGCATATTGCCCGTACTGGAGCCCATAAAGAGCTTGATTCCCGGAACACGATGCGTATCGAGCTGTTTAAAATCATTTACATTATCATTGGTAGCACCAAAGAAGAAACTGTAGTTCACATGACTCTTCTCAGCGCCCAGCTGCCGCTTTGCCTGCCAGGCCTCCAGAGTGGTAGTCTGAGGTACCGTGTTAGGCATATCAAAATAACTGGTCACACCACCAAAGGCAGCAGCGCGGCTTTCGCTCTCGATGTCAGCCTTCTGCGTAAGTCCCGGCTCACGGAAGTGAACATGATCATCAATCACACCCGGCAAAACAAAACACCCCGAGGCATCGATGACTTCATCGTAATTGCCACGGGGTGCCTCGCCTTCATATATCTCCTTGATAAATTCACCATCCAACAAGAGGTCGCCCACAAAAGAGCGACCCTCATTTATAATGGTTCCATTCTTGATTAATTTCATATTACTAAACTTATAAAATGAAGAGTTTTACAAGATGTTAATGCCCAAGACCTTGAAAGAGCCCTGTTTTTACTCCTTACCTTCCTGTTTTTCAGGAATCGTAGGCGCAGCCAGTTCGTTGGCTGTAGGTGCCGGAGCCGCATCAGGATTTACCTGTGGAGCCGCTTCCATCTCTGGCTGCATGCCGCTCTGCGCATCTCGTGTACCGTTCATAATCTCCTGATTCTCTTGAGCTTTCTTATAATAGTCCTTTACATAAGGATCATTCTTGAAATAGTCGGTAGCCTTGCTCATGATATCCTCAATCCAAGGAGAGAGCATCGGATACTGGTTGCCCATTGTAACGAGGAAGAAGACGCCCGGTCCCAGCACATTGTTGAAGTTGTCGGTAACAAACGAAGTGATGAGCTTGTCTTCCTGCTCAGAAAGGCGGATGGATTCCTCATTCAGCTGCTTGTTGACAGCCACCATATCGCTACCGTTCATGATAGCCTGGTCGTGCTTGTGTACCAGTTCGCGCAACTGATTCTGAATCTGCTGGTATTTCTTGAAGAATCCGAAGAGTTTATCGTTCATAGGAGTACCGCTTACCACCTGCTGTGTATCATCGAGCTTCACCGTAATGCTTCCACTCTCCAGCACCAGCGGCAGCACAAGGTCATCATCCATGAAGATATTCGCCATCTTCATAGAGTCGACAGAACCCTGAAAATGGAACTGTCCGTGCACTACATCGCAAGAATCCACGTTCTTGAAATCGTTGTTTTCCAGTATCTTAAGGTACAGCATGCGTCCGTCCAGAGTACTTACGTTAGAAGTACCCGAGATATCGTAACTGTTGGCACAAGATGCAAGTGCCATCAAGGCAATGAATGCGTAAAATATTCTATTCATAAGCTATCTATATCACTTTCGGTGAACAAAAATACAATCTTAATTTGAACTGACGAAATAAATTGCAGCAATTTAATTCATTCTTACAAGATTTATGTTTTGTTTGCACTCCTATTGGCCACCGAAAGCTTTTTTCTCGTCCTTTCTATATTACTGATTGTTTTCCTTCTTCAGTTCATGAGAGATGCGATGCGTGGTATACAGTTCCAGCAGGGCTGCGATGAGGAGGAAGACTACCCACTTATTATAGAAATAGGTGATATAGGTCTCATAATTCTCAAACCAGCGGCGCAGGAAAGCATACACCGTATCTACCATCGAGATGCCTGAGAGCACGAAGAAGATGTCTGCTACATACTGCATGCGCTTCAGGCGGTGGATAACCAGCGAAGGTCCCTCATAGAACTGCATCGCCTGCATTACACTGAACAGTATGGTGCCCAGCAGGAACCCCCAGCTCGTTACCTGCACCAGCTGCGGATGTGAAAAACCAAATGCGAAGCAAGCCGCACCGACAACCATCAGCACGCCGCCCAGCAAGAAAATAGCACTTTCCTGTTTACTCAATTGTTTCATTTTCGTCTTGTTCGTTAGTTTTTTCCGGAATATCCGAACTCAATACAAAGATATCTTCATCATCAGCCTTCATGAAATAACGCTGGCGGGCTATCTTCTCAAATGCCCGCGCACCATGCTGCATATCGCGCAGGGTACGCTTGTCGCTTTCATACTGCTCACGATACTTTTCTATCTCCGAACGGAGCGTAGCTATCTCTATCTGGTACTTAATGTGCTGTCTTACACTGTTGTCGTCAACTACACCAACTGCCAGAACACCCGTTACAATCACTATAAGATACTTATAATGAGCGAGATAATTCCATATAATACCAAGTTTTTTACTCATTTCTTCCGAATTTGTTTGCAAAGATAATATTTTTTTGTTATCTTTGCATCATCAATTAAGAAAAAATAATGGAAGAGTATATAGTTTCTGCAAGAAAGTACCGTCCGATGACCTTCGATTCGGTTGTCGGACAGAGTGCATTGACCACCACTTTGAAGAATGCAGTGAAGAGCGGCAAGCTGGCGCACGCCTATCTTTTCTGCGGTCCGAGAGGTGTGGGAAAAACCACTTGTGCCCGCATTTTTGCGAAGGCAATCAACTGCGAGCATCCTCGTGAAGACGGCGAGGCATGCAACGAATGTGAGAGCTGCCGTGCCTTCAACGAGCAGCGTTCCTACAACATCTTCGAGCTGGATGCCGCCAGCAACAACGGTGTTGACCAGATTAAGGTTCTGATGGAGCAGACCCGCATTCCGCCTCAGGTGGGCAAGTATAAAGTGTTTATCATCGATGAGGTCCACATGCTCTCTACAGCAGCCTTCAACGCCTTTCTCAAGACGCTGGAAGAGCCACCTCAGCATGTCATCTTCATCCTCGCCACTACCGAGAAGCATAAGATTCTGCCTACCATCCTGAGCCGATGCCAGATTTACGACTTCGAGCGAATGACGGTAGCCAACACCATCAACCACCTGAAGATGGTGGCTGAGAAGGAAGGCATACAATATGAAGAACAGGCGCTCGCCGTGATAGCCGAAAAGGCTGACGGAGGTATGCGCGATGCCCTCTCTATCTTCGACCAGGCTGCCAGCTTCTGCATGGGCAACATCACTTACCAGAAGGTGATCGAGGACCTGAACGTGCTCGACAGCGACAACTATTTCCGTCTGGTAGACCTGGCTCTGGAGAACAAGGTAGCCGAGATGATGGTAACACTCGACGGCATTCTGAGCCGCGGTTTCGATGGCGGCAACATGATACAGGGGCTTGCCCAGCATGTGCGCAATGTGATGATGGCGAAGGATCCTCAGACCCTGCCTCTGCTCGAAACCAGCGACGACCAGAAAGCCAAGTTCCAGGCTCAGGCCCAGAAGGCACCTACACCTTTCTTATATAAGGCGCTGGAACTGATGAACCAGTGCGATATCCATTACCGCGCCAGCAGCAACAAGCGATTACTGGTAGAGCTCACCCTGATACAGATAGGCCAGATTACGCAGCCCGAGGATCAGGATGTGCCTAGTGCGGGGCGTACGCCCAATAGATTAAAATCCCTGTTTCAGAAACTCCTGGCTCAGTCTAAGCTTGCCTCTCAGGGTGCAGGTTCTGAGCCTTCCGGCAGCAGCGAAAACCGGTCATCACAGCCGGGAGCGTCTGCTGCTACAGCTGCTGCTGTGCCTTCGTCAGGGGCACCGACAGCCGCTTTTGCAGCCTCCAATACTGCATCTTATTCTGCATCTGCCACCGCAGCCGCATCTGCCTCTCCAGAAGGCTCAGCCGCTGCCGGAGCTGCTACTGATGCTGCATCGCCTCACAAGCCACGACTCAAGAATATCAAACTGGGCGGCATAGGCATGACTTTCTCTAACCTGAAGAAGAGGGAGGAGAACCAGCGCCGCCTGCACAGTCCGTATGATGATACCAATGAGGAAAAAGCGACCATCACGGGCGACCAGAACGAGTTCACCCAGGAGCAGGTGGAAGCAACATGGTTCAGTATGTGCATGAGAATGCAGAACAAGCTGGATTTCATAGGCTTAGCCAACCGCATGAAGAGTATTGTACCGAAGATAACCAACTATCCGCAGATAGAGGTTATCATCAACAACCAGCTCTTACTAGACGACGTTTTGAACATCAAGAACCGCATTCTCAAGACTTTCGTCTTAGGTCTTCACAATAGCGAACTGAGCATCAGCTACCGCCTTGCCGACCAGGAAGAGGTAGGCAAGGTTCTGACCAAGAATGAAGTTCTGGAACTTCTTATGGAGAAGAACCCTGCGATGAAAAAACTCACAAAGGACCTGGATCTGGTCATGACATAGAAGATACTCCACACGATACGAAATTCTCCACTCCATGTAGGACAACCTATACGGAGTGGAGAAAATTGTTTTTACAAATATCGAAACTTGGTGCTATAAGAGATACATAAGAGGAAAAGACCAAGGGTCGTTACAGCGTGACAGTTGTGACAGTTGTGACAGTTTTCAGCGGAGGGGGTATATTGCGAGTTTGCAGCTATCAAATTATAAGCTGTCTCTTATACACATCTGACGCTGCCGACGACTTA
>ERZ1027089.13-NODE-13-length-115053-cov-11.667664_pt1 | contig 115053 bp, 108 predicted proteins | sample MGYA00519412_ERZ1027089 | MGnify/ENA primary metagenome ERZ1027089 (study PRJEB26926, sample SAMN06164433) | human gut metagenome | biome: ENVO:00009003; feature: ENVO:2100002; material: ENVO:00002003 | host: Homo sapiens | place: USA | collected 2012 ... | reverse complement strand
CATCGAGACATGTGTATCGCATGCTCCGGGAGTTCGTGGATTTTGCCAATGTATTTCACGAACTCTCAATTTATAACATCTCTGTGCTGATAGTACCACTTGTAAAGTCCTGTCGGAATCGGTATAATATAAGTAATTGGGAGGTAAAAATATGCTGCTTACATTAGTACCGCTTTTTGATGAAAAAATGGCCGTATGTGCCTATTCCTTTTTTACCCAGAGAGAAAATTATCTGTTGAATCCGCTGCTGCTTGGGACAGCACAATTTGATGGGGCATCACAGATCACCGGATTGGAATTGATCCAAAAGATGGGAATCGATACATTGTCTCAGGGAAAAGAGATTTTTGTACCGATCACCAATATTTCTATTTTTGCGGATATTACGGAGCAGTGCGATGCACCTCATGAAAAAATCGTACTTTTGATCGATAATACCATTCCGCCGATTGAAATGTATGTCAATCGTCTGAAGGAATTGAAACAGCAAGGCTATAAACTTGCCATTCGCAAGCTTGCGGTCAGTGATTTTGAAAATTACAGAGAAGTCCTGAAGCTGATGGATTATGTTCTTCTGAATAACCGTAAAATAGCCATTGACAAAGCCAAGATTTATTTCGGAAAATTATTCCCGAATATCAGTCTGTGTGCCGGTAATATTGATACCATGGAGGACTTCGAGAGACTGAAGGAGACCGGCGGATATCGTTTCTATGAGGGTAAGTTCTATCGTGTTCCCATTACGAAGGGACAGACAGATGTGGCACCCTTGAAGGGTAACTATATTGACCTGCTGAATATTGTGAACAGCCCGGATTTTGAACTCACAACAGCGGCGGATATCATCAGCCGTGATACCGCACTCACGATCGATCTGCTGAAAATGGTTCAGCCACTGGCTGTAAATTCGGAGATTACGTCTATCCGTCATGCGGCTGCCATGCTGGGACAGCGGGAACTGAAAAAGTGGATCAATACGGCAGTAGCCAATGCTTTGTATGCGGATAAGCCGAATGAGGTCACCAGATTATCTCTGCTTCGTGCGAAATTTGCCGAGAATCTGGCGGAAGCGTTTGGCCTGAAGGCGCAGAAGGATGAATTGTTCCTGATGGGATTGTTCTCCGTGCTGGATGTGATCCTCGAGAAACCCATGGCAGAGGCTTTGAAGGTGGTCCATGTGGCTGGCGAGATCAGCAATGCACTGATCTACCGCATCGGCGTACTGGCACCGGTGTACGATTTTATGCTGCAGTATGAGACAGCCAACTGGGCGGAGGTATCCCGCCTGATGCTATTAAAGAATATTGATATGAATACAGTATATGAAGCCTATACATCGGCGTTGAAGTGGTATCGTACCGTACGTTGATTGTATTAAAAAATGTACTTGTGTTTTGTATACATTTATGTTATTTTCTTGAATGACTTGTAATTATATCCTCCGGCAGTCCAAAGGACGCCAGATGGAGGAATAGTAGCAAAGGCGCAAAAAGCGCGGAAAGGAAATTTCATATGAAAAAAAACAAGACACTTGAGATGGTACAATTGGCCGTACTCATCGCGATCATGCTGATTCTGGCATTTACCCCGCTTGGGTATCTGCGCATCGGACCGTTAGCAATCTCCCTGATGACCATTCCCGTAGTCATCGGTGCAATGATCCTGGGACCCGCAGGCGGAGCCGTTTTGGGACTGGTATTCGGACTGACCAGCTTTTACCAGTGCTTTGCAGGAGATCCTTTTGGAGCAGCTTTGGTAGCAATGAATCCGTTTTTCACTTTCCTGGTATGCATCCCTACCAGAACGTTAATGGGATGGCTGTCCGGTGTGATCTTCAAGGCACTGTGGAAGATCGACAAGACGAAGACCGTAACTTACTTCGTGACCGGTCTGCTGGGAGCATTTATGAACACCCTGTTCTTCATGTCTACTCTGATGATCTGCTTCGGTCATACCGAGTATCTGCAGAGCATGAATGCAACCGGAGCGAATCTGTTTATGTTCGCCGTAGCATTCTGTGGTATCAACGGAGCACTGGAGATGCCTATGAGCTGTGTAGTAGGTGGTGGCGTTGCGAAGGCAGTCAGCGTAGCACTGAAGAAGAATGCAGCAACAGAAGAGAAATAATCAGATTTTCCGAAACGAAGAATATATAAAATATACAAACAGACCCCCGGAGTATGACAGATGGTCATGCCGGGGGTTTTCCATGTGGAAATTTTGAATACGGAATTCATGTGCCGAAATGCATATATAGGCAGAAAGGATGGTCATTACAGCGACGCCCACATTGTCTGTAGGATATCTGCCGTGGCAGCAACATTCCCCTGGATCATGGGAGCGGATCCGCCACCTTTTGCGGAAAGCTCCCGGCGCATGCGGTCTGCCAGTTCCTGACAGTTACAGGAAGCACTGCCTACAATAAATCGATAACCGTTTGTATCGTCTCCGGCAAAGATACCACAGTAACCGGAATATTTTCCGGTCAGGGTATTCACAGCGTTACGTAGGGCAATGGCATCCAGTTCACCGACGAAGAGAAGCACGTGGTGTACTTCTTCCGGGGAGGGGAGTGCGTTCATCTGTACCTTCAGAAGTTCTGCCTGTAAAGCATTGGCGCGTTCTTTTTGCAGCCGTGCATCCTCTTTTGCGCGAGCAACAGCACCTGCTACTTCCGGCTGTTTCGCTGAGAGCAGAGAAGAAATTGCCCAGATGGAATCCTGTTTTTCGGTATAATCCGCCAGAGCACGGTCTCCGCAGAGAATATTGATGCGGACACCGCCTCTGTGGCTCTGCACATTTACAACTTTGATGAGACCGATCTGTCCGGTGGTATCTACATGCGGAGCACAGCAGGCACACAGATCCACGCCGGGGATCTCGACGATACGTACATTTTCCGTGAGAGCCAGCTTGCTGCGGTAATTTAAGCTCGCCAGTTCTTCGGCGGTGGGCCAGCTGATGTTGACCGGAAGATTTTTCCAGACATAAGTGTTAGCCTCTTGCTCGATGAGACGCAGCTGCTCCAGAGAGACTTCTCCGTTCATATCCAGTGTCACTTCTCTGTCGCTTAAATGGAAGCCTACGTTTTCCAGTCCGAAATGGGAGTGCAGTAAGCCGGAGATCATATGCTCTCCGGAGTGCTGCTGCATGAAATCAAACCGGCGGTTCCAGTCCACATGACCGGTGATCCGGGTGCCGACGGGAAACTCACAGGCCGTTTTATGATACAGGATGCCCTGTTTGATGCTGACATCCAGTACTTCCTGACCGTTTAAGGTGCCTTTGTCGGCGGACTGACCACCTTCTTCCGGGAAAAAAGCGGAAGCGTCCAGAACGATCCTGTAATATCCCTCTTCCTTGTCGGGAACACATTCCATTACCACAGCGGTGAAATCCGTCTGATGCACATCTTCATAATAGAGTTTGCGGGTTCCCAGGGAGTTCATTTGAGCATTTTCGATACGATCCATAGATGCCTGTCCAATCTGCTGTAGGAAAACAGCGTTTTGTGATAATTGAAAAATAGAAAATACATATCTATTTTATATCAGACCCGGTGGAAAAAGCAATGGAAAATGTAAGCTTTTACACAGCTTTGTCAGATTCTCCAAGGAGTATCGGGATTGCGTAATTGTTTTTTGTAGGTTTTTACGCAGACAGGGTCTATTGCGACGCATTTTTTTTTATGATATAATAAATCGATTATGCAGATACCAGATTTAAACGGCAGAGGCCGACCGTGCTTGCACGGGGAGGCAGGTGCCAATTTAAATCGCCAAAACATGAGGATGCAGCGATTTGCGGAAGCAAATCCGCGGAATCCGAATGTTTTCAGAAGTGCGGGAGCTGCGAAGCAGCGGAGCAATTCGTGGGTATCGTAGACAATGCAGATACCCAGCGGAGCAATTTGCAGGTATTGTAGGAGACTGAGAGAAATACAAACGTCGCAAAAAGCGGCAGAATGTGAGGAAAGAATGAAGGCATTTTTGATTTTGGAAGATGGAACGGTGTTCGAAGGAACGCACATCGGTGCAGACAAAGAGATCATCAGTGAAATCGTATTTAACACATCCATGGCCGGATATCTGGAGGTCCTGACGGATCCGTCCTATGCAGGACAGGCTGTATGCATGACTTACCCCCTGATCGGTAACTATGGCATATGCAGGGATGACTGCGAGTCGGAGAGACCCTGGCCGGATGGATTCATCGTCAGAGAGCTTTCACGTATTCCCAGCAACTTCCGCTGTGACTGCACAATACAGGAATACTTAGAGGAGAACGGTGTGCCCGGTATCGCCGGTATCGATACCCGTGCGCTGACCAAGATCCTGCGTGAGAAGGGTACCATGAACGGCATGATCACCACCAACGAAGCCTATGACCTGAACGAAGTACTTCCGAAGCTGAAAGAGTATACCACAGGCAAGGTCGTGGAAAAGGTGACCTGCAGGGAAAAATATGTGGTAGCGCCCACCACGGAGCTGGCACAGAACGGACCTCTCTCCGGTGCAGCGCGTTTTGATAAAGATGCTTATGAAAAGGGCGTCAGAGAGCCCAAGCCCGCACTGGTAACGGAACTGTCCGGACAGGGACTGAAGGTAGCTCTGTTAGACCTGGGAGCCAAGAGAAATATCGCCAGATCCCTGGCAGAGAGAGGCTGTGAGGTGACCGTATACCCCGCTGGAACTCCCGCACAGGAGATCATTGATGATAATCCTGACGGTATCATGTTAAGTAACGGACCGGGAGACCCCAAGGAGTGTACCGGTGTGATCGCCGAGATCAAAAAGTTATACGATACCGAGATCCCTATTTTCGCAATCTGTCTGGGACATCAGCTGATGGCTCTGGCTACCGGCGCAGATACCCATAAAATGAAATACGGACACAGAGGAGGCAACCATCCGGTAAAGGATCTGATGACCGGAAGAGTATATATTTCCTCTCAGAACCACGGCTATGTGGTAGATACCGATAAGCTGGATCCGTCCGTAGCGGTTCCCGCATTCATCAATGTCAACGACGGTACCAACGAGGGTCTGTCCTACACCGGCAAGAATATTTTTACCGTACAGTTCCATCCGGAAGCATGTCCGGGACCCCAGGACTCCGGTTACCTGTTTGACCGGTTCATTCATATGATGAGAGGAGAGAACTAAGATGCCCAAGAATCCTAATGTAAAACGAGTAATGGTAATCGGCTCCGGTCCTATTGTCATCGGACAGGCAGCGGAATTCGACTATGCAGGTACCCAGGCCTGCCGTTCCCTGAAGGAAGAGGGAGTAGAGGTAATCCTGGTGAACTCCAATCCTGCGACCATCATGACCGATAAAGATATCGCAGATAAGGTATATATTGAGCCCCTGAACGTAAAGGTTCTGGAGCAGATCATTGAAAAGGAAAAGCCCGACAGCATTCTCCCCACCCTGGGAGGACAGGCTGGTCTGAACCTCGGCATGGAGCTGGAGGAATCCGGTTTCCTGGCAGCTCACAATGTAAAGCTGTTAGGTACTACCGCAGCTACCATCCGTAATGCGGAAGGCCGTCAGGAGTTCAAGGATCTGATGGAGCGTATCGGCGAACCCTGTGCAGCATCCAAGGTCGTTGAGAACGTGGAAGACGGTGTGGAATTCACCAACACCATCGGCTATCCTGTTGTACTGCGTCCTGCTTATACCCTGGGCGGTTCCGGCGGCGGTATTGCACACAATCAGGTAGAACTGGAAGAGATCCTGGAGAACGGTTTACGTCTGTCCCGTGTAGGACAGGTACTGGTAGAGCGTTGTATCGCGGGCTGGAAAGAGATCGAGTACGAAGTAATGCGTGACAGCGCAGGCAACTGCATCACCGTATGTAACATGGAGAACATCGATCCCGTCGGCGTGCATACCGGAGACAGTATCGTAGTAGCGCCTTCCCAGACCCTGAGCGACAAGGAGTACCAGATGTTACGTACTTCCGCTCTGAAGATCATCAACGAACTGCAGATCACCGGTGGATGTAACGTACAGTTTGCACTGCATCCCACCAGCTTTGAATATTGTGTTATCGAGGTGAATCCCCGTGTCAGCCGTTCTTCTGCACTGGCAAGTAAGGCGACCGGTTACCCCATTGCAAAGGTAGCAGCGAAGATCGCACTGGGCTTTACTCTGGATGAAATCAAAAATGCCATTACCCACAAGACCTATGCCAGCTTCGAGCCGACACTGGATTACTGTGTAGTAAAGATCCCCAGACTGCCTTTCGATAAATTTATCACTGCAAAACGTACTCTGACCACACAGATGAAGGCAACCGGTGAGGTTATGAGTATCTGCAATAACTTCGAGGGAGCACTGATGAAGGCCATCCGTTCCCTGGAGCAGCATGTGGACTGCCTGCGCAGCTATGATTTCAGCACTTTGTCTGTGGAGGAACTGTTAGAGCGTCTGAAGATCGTGGATGACCAGAGAATCTATGTGATCGCTGAAGCAATCCGTAAGGGTATCAGTTATGAACAGATCCACGACATTACAAAGATCGACCTGTGGTTCATTGACAAGATCGCCATTCTGACCGAGATGGAGCATGCACTGGAGACACAGCCCCTGACAGTGGATCTGCTGAAGGAAGCCAAGAGAATCGAGTTCCCGGATAACGTCATCGCAAGACTGACCGGCAAGACCGAGGAAGAGATCAAGAAGATGCGTTATGACAACGGCATTAAGGCTGTCTACAAGATGGTAGACACCTGTGCCGCAGAGTTTGCAGCTTCCACTCCTTATTATTACTCTGTATTCGGCGGCGAGTGCGAAGCCAAGGAGACCACCGGACGCAAGAAAGTCCTGGTACTGGGTTCCGGTCCTATCCGTATCGGACAGGGTATTGAGTTCGACTATTGTTCCGTACATGCTACCTGGGCATTTTCCGAGGCAGGCTATGAGACCATTATCATCAACAACAACCCGGAGACTGTAAGTACCGACTTCGATATTGCGGACAAGCTGTATTTCGAGCCTTTGACTCCGGAAGATGTGGAATCTATCGTAAATATTGAGCATCCCGATGGTGCTGTGGTACAGTTCGGCGGACAGACCGCTATCAAGCTCACCGAGAGTCTGATGAAGATGGGCGTGCCTATCCTGGGCACCAAGGCGGAGGATGTAGATGCCGCTGAGGACAGAGAGCTGTTCGACAAGATTCTGGAAGAGACCGAGATCCCCCGTGCAGCCGGCGGTACCGTATACACCGCAGAGGAAGCTAAGGCGGTGGCCAACAGACTGGGCTATCCCGTACTGGTGCGTCCTTCCTATGTACTGGGCGGACAGGGCATGCAGATCGCTATCTCCGATGAAGAGATCGAAGAGTTCATGGAGATCATCAACCGTATCGCACAGGATCACCCGATCCTGGTAGATAAGTATTTACAGGGTAAGGAGATTGAGGTTGATGCTGTATGCGACGGTACCGATATCCTGATCCCCGGTATCATGGAGCATATCGAAAGAACCGGTATCCACTCCGGAGACAGTATCTCCGTATACCCGGCTCCGACCATTGATAAAGTAGTAAAAGAGAAGATCGCAGAGTACACCAGAAGACTGGCAAAGGCACTGCATGTCAAGGGACTGATCAATATCCAGTTCATTGCCATCGGTGAGGAAGTATATGTCATTGAGGTTAACCCCCGCTCTTCCCGTACCGTACCTTATATCAGTAAGGTAACCGGCATTCCTATCGTGGATCTGGCTACCGAAGTGATCATCGGCAAGACCATCCGTGAGCTTGGCTACGAGCCCGGTTTACAGCCTGAGGCAGAGTATTTTGCCATCAAGATGCCTGTGTTCTCCTTCGAGAAGATCCGTGGTGCCGAGATCAGCTTAGGACCGGAGATGAAGTCTACCGGTGAGTGTCTGGGTATCGCCAAGACCTTCAATGAGGCTCTGTACAAGGCATTCCTGGGAGCAGGTGTGGAACTGCCAAAGTACAAGAACATGATCATCACCGTAAAGGATGCGGATAAGGGTGAAGCCATTGAAGTCGGAAGACGCTTCGAAAAGCTGGGATACACCATTTATGCTACCAGAAGTACCGCAGCTGCTCTGAATGAAGCAGGTGTGAAGGCGAGAAAGGTCAACAAGATCTCTCAGGAATCCCCGACCGTGATGGATTTGATTCTGGGACACAAGATCGACCTTGTCATCGATACCCCTACCCAGGGCCGCGACAAGACCAGAGACGGTTTCCTGATCCGCCGTACCGCTATCGAGACCGGTATCTACTGCATCACCGCAATGGACACCGCCAATGCTCTCGTGACCAGCATGGAGCATATGAACGATTGCAAGGAACTGACACTGGTGGATATTGCACAGCTGTAAAAATATAAAAAATGGAATTGAGCAGGAGGGAATATTTAATAAATTTTCTCTCCTGCTTGATTTATGTCAAAAAGAGAAGAACGCTGACTGCAAAAGTGCAAATCCGAAAATAAAATCCGTAAGTGCGGCATATAATAGGCGTATGGTAAATATTGTATGATCGCAAGCCTGTATCCCGCAGGCGGATTGGAGTCTCATGTTAGAAGAACATTATCCTTTTGTCGCACAGCCCCTGCCCTACGAATATGATGCCCTGCTTCCGGTACTGGATGAGGAGACACTGCATTTTCACCATGATAAGCATTATCAGACCTATGTGGACAAGCTGAATGCAATTCTCGCGGATTATCCTCAGTTACAGCAAATGACCTTGACGGAACTGCTTACTTCGGAGGATAATAAACTTGCATCCTTGCAGGAGGAAGCCCGGGAAAGTATTCACAATAACGGTGGCGGCGTATACAACCATCAGCTGTATTTTGACAGCATGCGAAGCCCTGTGGGGCAGGAACCCTGCGGAACATTGGAAGAGGCCCTGATCCGGGATTACGGATCGGTGAGACAATGGAAAGAGCAGATGACCCAGGCAGCCATAGGAGTCTTTGGTTCCGGATGGGCGTGGCTTGTAAGTGATCAGGACGGTACCCTTATGATCCTGACCACAGCGAACCAGGATGTGCCGGATCTGAGATTGTATACACCGATATTGCTGATAGATATGTGGGAACATGCCTATTATTTACAGTACCGGAACCGCAGACCGGATTATGTGCAAGGGTGGCATAAGCTCATCCACTGGAAAAAAGCGGAAAAGCGATATGAACAGGTGCTTTGCAGGCTGGAAAGAGGAAATGAAAATGGAGAACAGACCAATGATAAAAAAACAACAGGTAGAGACCGTCTATGACAGCAGATTCATCAAGGTATTTGATCTGCAATATGAGCCCGGAAAACATTATTTTGATGCCACCAGAAGAGTAAAAGATAATCTTGCGGCGGTAAAAAGCGACGAAGAATTCAAACAGATGCTGCCGGATGCGGTAAGCTGTGTTGTGATTCTGAAGATCAAGGGACAGGAGCCGAGACTCTGCTTAAGTCGTGAGTACCGCTACCCGGCAGGGCAGTTCCTGCTAAGCGTTCCGGCAGGACTGTTAGATCCGGAGGATGCGGCACAGGAAAATCCGGTGTTTCATGCAGCCATCCGGGAATTGCGGGAAGAGACCGGCATCACACTGGAAGAAAGTGACAGTATCCGTCTGGTGAATCCCCTGGTATTCAGCACCCCCGGTATGACGGATGAAAGCAATGCACTGGTGCAGATCACGCTGAACCGTGAGGAGGTGCCGAAGGTAAGCCAGGAAGGTGCCGTAGGTACGGAATGCTTTGACGGCTTTTTATTACTGAACAGAGAAGAAGCACAGAAAATCCTAAAAGACGGCGTGGATGATCAGGGACTTTTCTATCCCTTATATACCTGGGCGGCACTGATGTGCTTTGTGACGGGAATGTGGGAATAAGGGAGCCTATCCCCGGAGCGTTATCACCGTGTGGAAGGTCAGAGTAGCATCGTTATAGTACATTTGGATATCCCCGTGGTATTTTGCGCAGATCTTGCGGATGCTTTTCAGCCCGAAGCCGTGAGAACGCTTATCCGCTTTGGTAGTGGCTGGATCTGCCGCATCATTTTTAAAAGGGTTTACGCGGCAGGAATTGACCACTGTGATCAGAACAAAAGGTGTATTTTCCCGCTTGCAGCCATTGACTTCGATATAAGCGTCGGGAACTTTCCCGGCAGCTTCCATGGCATTATCCAGCAAATTGCAAAAAAGAGAAGTAAGGTCACTGTCCGGCAGAAAATGCAGTACACCACTGCGGATGTCAGCGGTAAAACTGATTCCCTGTTCAGTACACTGCCGCCTGTACCTTGCCATAATGGCGTTCAGAAGTTCGTTGTCGCAGATGCGGGCGGACTCTTTGAAATCCGAAGAGAGAAGCAGTTGGTTAATATAGGCGTTGACTTTGTCCGGGGCATTCTGCTCGTTCAGAGATGCAATGGATTGCAAATGCTTCTTAATATCATGAATGAGAATTGCCTGGTTTTCGCTCTGCGAAAGCAGCATTTTATAATATTCCGTAAAATCTGTTTCCTTCTGCAGTAACAGCTGCATCTCCGTATATTTCCGATTTTTTTCCCGATTGTACTGATTGATTCCAAATACCAGCAGATTCATAAGCAATAGGAAAAAGGCACTGAGAGAGATCATCCGGTTCGTCCCGGGAGTCAATGTATACTGATCACCCATTCCCACAAAAGTAAGCATGATGAATACCGATGTGACGGGAATGATCATCAGCAGCAAAACAGAACTATCGTAAGGATCCGCTGTTTTCTGCAGACTTTTGAACAAATGCGTAAGCAGATAAATGACTGCAAAAAAGGAGATCTTGCTGCACAGGATAAAAAGAATCGTATTGTGAAGCGAATCCATCTGCATATAAAAATGGGGAGCGTTCCGGGCGATGATACTATATACGATCAGCTCACACATCCCCATGACGGCAGCCAGCAATGTGGAATGGAAGGCAGCTGTGTACCATTTGACATCGTATTGTGTGACCAGAAACAGAAAATTAGCCAACAAATATAAAAGCATATTCAGCCATTTGATATTAAAAAAGGCTGTGGCACACAGGCAGATATACAAAAGGCTCAGCACGATAAGCCTGCCGGACAGGGAACGTTTCGGAGAAAATAGCCGGCTGGCATATTGCAGGAGAATGATGGCTTCCACCAGAAATGCAAAAATAATAGAAAAAACACTTTCCATAAATTACCTCGTACTTTCCAGATAGAGAAGATAGGCTTCCTTAAAGGCGCTGTATTTCCGTTTCGTCAGATAAGCGTCAAACTGATTGTTTGCCAGATGCACCAGCATACGGTCGAAGTCGGTAATGTGCTCATAGTTGACAATAAAGCTCCGGTGCGTCTGAAAAAAGCGGTTGGAAGGCAGCAGCTCCAGCCAGTATGGCATGGTATGGATGGATTCAAAGTCCTGCGTCGTGGTGTGGACGATCACTTTTTTCCCCTGTGCCTCCACCATAATGATAGAAGAGACCGGAAGAACGTGTACGCCCTGCCTGGTCTCAATAGGCACCTTCACCAGTCTGGAATGATACAGATCCAGAGCGTCCTTCAGATTCCGGAACAGACGCTGCCTGTCTATGGGCTTGGACAGATAACGGAATACATGGAACCGCATGGCTTCATCCAGATATTCGGAATAAGAAGTAATAATAAAAATGATAATATCTTTCTCTTTCTTTTTCAGTTCATTTCCTACATAGATTCCGTCAAGCCCCGGCATCTCGATATCGAGAAAAAGGATATCCTTGTCTCCCGGATCCGCAAGCAGGGACTCCCCGTCTGAAAAGCAGACGATCTCCGGACAGCTCAGGTGCAGATGACTGAAATAGCTTTTCAGATATTTTTGTAGTTTTTCTACGATCAGTAAATCGTCATCGCAAATAAGAATACGCATCTTATACTCCATTCGATATCATTGATGCCTGCGGATTGTTCCGTACCAGACATGTGCCACTGGCATCATTATATAATAAGAAAACCCAAAATAGAATGTCGTTTTCACCCATTTTTGCCTTAGTTTTTGCTTTTCGGTTCGGAAGGGATGTCTCGTTTTTTGAAATATGCTATTCTGAAAATGCAAATAAGTATAAATTAAGTATAAATCTTAAGTATAAATCTTCAACGCATTTGTAACAAATAGCGCAAGATCTTTCGTTATGGTTAATGAAGAGGAAGGTTTCCATCCGCTCAATTGCTTTTCCGATTGCTCAATTGTATAATGATATCATTATCAAGTACAATTAAGGAGCAAAAACATCATGCAGAAAGAGAACCTGTATATCAGCAGATAGGCACAAGATATATCGATGATCCGGACTGGGGATATACATTCCTGAATGTAGAATGAAAGGAGCAGCTATGAAGAAAATTTTTTTAAATTACTACAAAATTATTTTGTCGGTTGTGATCCTGATTGTCCTGGTGGCACTGAAGGAGGATTACAAAACTTCTTTTGATGGAATGAGCGGAGTACGGACGGTGGTACGCATGCTGATTTACACGGCATGGGGATTCCTGCTGGCAACGAAGACCAGACGGGACAAAGCAAAAGTTGTGGAATATGTTGCTTTTGCCGTTGTCTGTGTGGCAGCGCTCAATCTGTTAATTCCCATCTGGCAGTTCCAGATAGTGTTTTATGCTTTTGTCGCAGGTGTTCCGGGACTCTATTTTATGGTATTTATCCTGACCGGAATGTTAGGCGGTTATCTATGGGGACCGAAAGCAAAAACGAAAGAAGAGTGAGCAATGAAGAGGAAAATAGCACTGCCATTATTATTAAGTTTTCTGGTTTTCTCTTTTGGCGGATGTGCCTCGGAAAAGGCAGAACAGGTGTATCCTTCCTATTTTGAGCCGGTTATTCAGGAACTGACCTTTAGCTGGACGACTTATCGTGAAGGACATCCCACCTCGGGACTCACGGATGCGTTCTGTGATAGTGGCTTGTTCAACGGCGGAAGAGAAGAAAACGGACTGTTCATCAGTTACATAGAATATGAAAAAGATACCGAGCCTCAATTTGTATTTTTCCATTTGGACGATCTGCTTACGGATGCAGAGGCAGACGAATGGGACTGGGCATCGGCAGGGGCTTTCTGTGATGAGGAGCAGGGCAAAACCTACCTCTGCTATTATGATTTTAACGACCTGACGAATGCCGGAGAGCGGGATCCGCAGCTGATCCTGGTGGAATTCGATACGGCGGATTCGGAGAACTATCAGGCAACACCATATTCTGTGGAGCCTAGAAATATGTTCAGCTGGTACTGCGAGGGCTACCGGATCGGAGATGACTTATACATTGCAGGACAGGAAGAATTAGGAGCGATCGATCTGAATACGAAGGAGTTCCGATATTGCAGGGAGGAATACGTCTGGGCGGAAGAATATGCACAGAAGGTAATTGGAGAAGAAACATATTATATGCGTACCTTTCGTGCTATCCTACAACAAGATGATGTGACTGTATATTCAGCAGAGATAGCAGAAGCAAATGATTCTCCAGCGGTCGGAATGATTTTTGTTGCCATCAGGGATAATCAGCCGATTTCTTATATGAGTATTGACTTAACATCCGAGGATATTGGACATGGTGTAGAAATTGAAACAGTAGAATAGAACTTTGAAAAAAGTCCAGCGGTCGAAGAGCACATCCTTCACCATTATCGCGAACGCACCGGTAGGTATATTCTTCAAGAACAGTATTGGCTGCTGGAGAACAGTTATTCACGTTTCATATTGTAGCATAGTAAAGTGACAATGAAAATCGCAAAGCCGTGCCATGCGAGGACAGTTTAGTGCTAATGTTGTGCCACAAAAGACTATTGATTTTTCAGAGTACTTTTGCAACAATACATAGGAAATATTATGTTACGGTTTATGAAAAGGAAAAATATATGATTTTCATCATATGGAACACTAACAGTTAAAGGGATAGTTGGTAATGCTTATGGAAAATAGTAATATCGAGATTATAGGTGGAGGATTGTTTTTTACAGAAATAGAGATCCAAAATGACAATGAGAAGTTTGTGCCTTCTGAATCTGATAAAGAGGCAATTAGAAAGAATATTGAAGAGATAGAATGCTTGAAAACGAAAAAGAAAATCTTCTGTCAATGTGTTTGCCCAAAACACAAATGATGCTATAGATAATGTGTATAGTGAACCAATATTTTATGAAAAAGCTATTATATGGTGCTACAAGTGGAGAATATATTGAAAATACAATCGCCGTTGGTATAGGAGGTAAAGATTCTGTATTGGAATAAAAATAAGAAAAATTATATAGCAGTTATTTTCGGAGGAATCCTCATACTTGTGATATTATGCCTGGGAGATTATGGGATACGATATTACAATGCACCAATAGAAAAAGATTATAAATATATCGGTACGGGAATGCTGGTGCGTTTGAGCGATTTTACGAATGGCGAATTAGTATCGGTAGAGATGCGGGGAAAGACAGCGCATTATATCTGGGGAAATCAAGAAGATTATATTCAGGGGAACGTGTGGGTAAATGGAGAAAAAATTTTCGGAAAAGATGATATGGAAATTGTGGGTCTGTTTATAAATGCAGAACCATACTATTCCTGTATAACAAGTACTGAGAAAAACAACCTTGGAAATATGTTCATTATCTCCAAAGATCTGCAAACCATATTATGTGGAGTAGCAATCGATGAAGAAGAGTTTTTGTTAGTTACACCAGCAGAGGATGGCACAACGGCAAATAATATGATAAAAGCAGCCGAAAAACAGTCACAGGCATTTTCTCAATGGTTATCAAATGCACGTAGAGGAATAACGGATTGATTTTCTGTTATATGATAAGTTATCAAGCACATTTGATTATAGCTAGTTCATTAGCAGGCATACCTGTGAAAGCAATGGAATCACAACAAAGTAATGAAATTACAAGTGGTAGATAATTTAACAAACGAGATAATAGAATATGATATGACATTGACGGAGGTGCCTATGGGTAAAAAATGGATTGTGGGTCTGATGATTTTAACAACATTATGGGCAATGACCGGTTGTGGGAAGCAGGAGATGATCCGTTGTGAATATACAAATGAGACAGCAGGATTTACCTTAAGCATAGACAGACCGGTAGAATGGACAGCGAAGCTTCAGGAAGGGTGGCCTGCGACCGAGACAGAGGAAGCCAGCCCGGACGAGGGAATCCGGATTTATACAGATGACAGCCAGGAGAGCAGTATCTATTTTTGTAACAGTTTTTCTCCGTATTATGCAGGGGATGAAAATGATCTGGAGACCGTGGAAGTGAATGAGGAACTCACGGCACTTCATGGAATCGAAACGAGTGATGAATGGGTGAGGGAATCCTATGTTTTCAAAGGGGATTTCACCGGTCAGGGATTCTATAACATTACCATCTCTATGTCACAAAAGGATTATAAAAAATATAAAAAGATCATCTCACAGATGGTTGCCAGCTGCCAGATCCGTGAATGGGAGCCGGAGAATGCAACGGTATCGGAAAGCATTGAAAATGTAGAAAATAATGATTTGATGATTCGGGGAACGCTGTTAGACAGAGAGAGCGAGAGTGCTGTCTATAACGATATCACCGGACTGTTAAATGAAAGATATGATTTGCTGAACGAGTTATTAAGTGCGTGGGATTCCACGGTAGACAGCAGGGACAGCATTTCCGTAGATCTGCCAGATGGCCGGGAGACGGTAATGTACCGTGTGAAGGTGGCGGACTCCTGGGAGTATTATGAACAAAAGGCTGAAAATATCTATGATGACATTTATATACAGGAAGTTTTTACCCCTTGCTACCTGGGAAATCTATACGCCGAAGTGGATGACAAATTGTATCGTGCGGAAGCGGATGGTTTCGCCTGGAGCATTGATGACGACTCCATCAAAATATGGAAACAGGATTTGGGTAACCGTTATATAGTGACCGCAAAAGAGCAAAACGAGATGACTACGAATGTGCTGTTTATTATAAGAAAAGAAGATACGGATAACAAATACAAAATCGTAGACGAAGTCGAGATGAATTAGTGGCAGCTTTGAAAAATAAATATTGACATATATAGATAGCCGATATATATTATAGACAACGATATATATCGGCTATCTATATAAGGAGGACAAAAAATGGCTGTGGACAAATCACTGATGTCGGGAAGTATGACGATGCTTTTGCTCAGATTACTGGCGGAGAAGGATATGTACGGATACGAGATGATCGATACACTGCGGAAAAAATCCTGTAACGTGTTCGAGTTAAAAGCAGGTACGCTGTATCCGCTGTTGCATGGGCTGGAAGCGAAGGGCCTGCTTACGGTATATGAGCAGGAATATGCAGGCAAGACGAGGAAGTATTACAGTATTACGAAAGAGGGCAGAAAATTACTGGAAACAAAAAAAGCGGAGTGGATGGAATATCAGTCTGCAGTGACCAGTGTTCTGGCAATGGGGGTATAAGGATGGAAACATATTTGGAAAAACTGCTGTCGCAGATCCGTTGTAAAAAAGCCAGACCCTATATCGCTGAGGAGATAAGAGACCATATAGAATGCCAGATCGCAGACAATCTTTCCGAGGGAATGAGCTATGAGGAAGCAGAGAAAAATGCGGTTACGGACATGGGAGATCCGGTAGAAGTGGGGATCTCGCTGGACAGGATCCACAAGCCTAAGATTGCATGGAAGTTACTTGTGATCGTAGGAATTTTAAGCCTGCTGGGCATTCTGATACAGCAATCCATTCTCAGACAACCCGGTTATCAGGAGCTGGAAACATGGAGACAGGAAGTGTACCGCTATACTACGGAGGGGTTTGTCTCATGTATTGTGATAGGATTCCTTCTCATGTGTGTGATCTACTTTCTGGATTATACGTTAATTGCAAAGTACTCCAGGTTCATTGGAGTCTTTATACTTATTTTGGGAGGATTGCGGCTGACCAGCTTTTTCGGTGTGGATATTAACGGAGTCGGCGACTGGGTTGGATTTGGAATGTTCCGGGTGTCGATTACTTCCCTGATGATGTTCTATGTGCCCATCTATGGAGCTATCTTATACAAATACAGGGATGGTGGGTTTATGGCACTGTGCAAAGCACTCCTGTGGCTGATTCTTCCGGTATTTATTACATTCCGGATTCCAAGCCTCGGTGTGGCTGTCATCATGATGATCAGTATGCTGATGGAACTTACGGTGGCTATTTGGAAGGGGTGGTTTCAACTGCCCGTCAAAAAGACGATTATTGGCTTGGGGTTGTTTCTTGCGGGATTACCGGTCCTGTTACTGGCTGCAATGTACGCATTTCATATGCTGGCAGTATATCAGGAAGCAAGGATCCGCTCCTATTTCACCTCTTCCGGAGATGCCTATTATATGACGTCCATGCTTCATAAATTTAATGAGAACATTTCGTTTTGGGGAAATAGTGGAAATGATGTGCTCGAAGGTCTGCCGGAATTTAATAAAGCTTACGTTTTTTCCTATATTCTGAATAGTTATGGAAAGTCAGCGGGAATTGTTGTGGTCGTTCTCCTGGCGGCATTGGTAGTGTTTATGTTCGGAACTTCTGTCAGACAGAAAAATGAACTTGGCACAGTGATGGGATTCGGTTGCGGAATGATCATTTTATTAAATGTTCTCCTGAATCTTGCGGGAATTCTTGGATGGGTTCCGCTGACAACAACGTTCCTGCCGTTCTTATCTGTTGGCAGAGATAATATTTTACTGTCTTATGCATTGGTGGGAATTATTCTGAGTATTTACAGGTACAAAGATGTATATCCAAAAAAGTTCAAGGCGTCACAGGTATCATTGCAGAAGACTATTACTTTGAAGCTAGATATGTAACACGGTAATAAAAGTAATGCGAATAAAAGTAATGCAAATAAAAGGTCCATGAGCAGACAAACTGTTCATGGACTTTTTAGATATCGTGAGCAGAATGCGCTCCATGCATTTCGTAAACTCAAGAGGGCAATACCGATAAAATCAGTATCTCCACACTCATCATATCATTCATCCGTCCGGATTTCACGGCTTCCTCAGTCTCCACGCACTGCTTGACCGCATTTTTCAGCACGGAAGTCTTGAAATGGGACGCCTGCGCCACATATTTTCCGGCGGCAAAGGGCGGTACACCGATCTTGGAGGCAATGGTCTTATTGTCGTGACCTCTGCTTTTTAATTCTTTGGTCTGGAGCAGCAGGTTACACTGTCTGGCGATCAGGAACAGTACGCGCATGGGCGGCTCCTTTAATGCCAGCAGATCATAATAGAGCTGTAACGCTTTCTGCGGCTGTTTTTCCGCAATGGCATTGACCATATCGAAGATATGGTTGGTGATACGGGTGGTGCAGACAGCTTCCACATCCTCAGCGGTGACTACGTCACGGTCGAGACAGTAACAGATCAGCTTCTCCAACTCCATTTGGATATTTTCCATATCGGTGCCGGTCTTGGAGAGCAGCAGCTGCGCGGTGTTCTCGGAGATCTTTTTCCCTTCTTTGCCCAGAATACCGGCAATCCAGCGCTTCAATGTATTTTCATCCTGTACTGTGAACTCTGCCACATATCCCTTGGACTGCACGGCTTTGTAGAGCTTGCTGCGCTTATCCACTTCACTTTCCGTGAACACGAAAAAGGTGGTGTCATTGGGGTTTGCCAGGTATTCCGCCAGCTTTTCCCCACCGGCTTTGAAGAGCCCGGTATCTTTGAAAAACATGACACGGCGATCTGCCAGAAAAGGCAGCGTCTCTGCCAGATCGATGACCTGTCCCAAGGAGAAATCCTTCCCCTGATAGAAATGGGTGTTCATCTCGTCGCCGTCCTGACACAATGCCTTACGCAGACGGGTCGTGTACTGGTTTTTCAGATAACGTTCCTCTCCGTAGAGCAGGTAGATCTGTTTGAAATTGCCGGTTTTGATGTCTTCATTGATCCGCTGCATGACTTGATCCTTTCGGGAAAAATACAGTTTCGTTTCTATTACATTCCTAAAAGAGTATACCCCATTTCCTATTGAGGTTTCAAGGGGTCTATGCTATTATGAAACAAAACAGTTCGACCATGGACATATTCGTTCGCAAAATCATGCTTGCATGATTTTGCGAACGAATATGTCCATGAGTCAAGCGCCGATTCATGAGCAAAGGTAGTCACGAAGTGACGGAAAGCGCGGTAGCGCGACTTTGCGAATGGCGCGGGTCGAACGAGGACAGCGCGGGTCGAACGAGGACAGCGCGGGTCGAACGAGGACAGCGCGGGTCGAACGTGGAATGGCGCGGGCCAAACCGTATACCATAAGAGGAAGGAAGAGAGAAATGAGCAAGAAAAGCGGATTCATACAGGAATTTAAAAAGTTTATTCTGAGGGGAAATGTAATGGATATGGCAGTCGGCGTGATCGTCGGCGGCGCATTTACCGCTATTGTTACTTCTCTGAATCAGGACATCCTTACTCCGATTCTGGCAATCTTCGGAGGTACGGATTTCTCTAATTTATATGTAAAGCTGGGAAGCGGTGACACCGCACCGGTGCTGATGTACGGTAATTTTATCACAGCGGTCATCAATTTCCTGATCACGGCCTTTGTGATCTTCTGTCTGGTAAAATTCATCAACAAGCTGGGAGATACCTTGCACCACAAAGAGGAGACACCGGCAGCACCTACGACGAAGAAATGCCCGTTCTGTAAGAGCGAGATCGCCATTGACGCAACGAGATGTCCTCATTGCACATCCAAACTGGACGAGCAGTAAAGTAATAGAGCAGTAAGGATCGAAACAGACCGTGGAGGAAAGCATGGGTAAAACACATAAGAAAATAGTGATGGCAGGAGTTTGCTGTCTGATGATAAGCATGCTGACAGGCTGCGGAAATGATACTACGAAAATCACCGAGGGGATGCAGCTGGTGGAAACGCTGGATTATCAGGGTGCATTGACAGCCTTTGACGAAGCGGAAGCACAGAAGGAGAACAGCCGTCTTATTGCAAGAGGCCGGGGGATTGCCAGCATGGGGCTGACAGAATATGATCAGGCAGTGCAGTATTTTACAGAGGCGTTGGAGCTTAGTGACGGCTGGGTGCAGAATGTAGACTACGATATGAACTATTATCTCGCAGCCGCCTACCGGAAGAACGGACAGCCTGCGGAGGCGAAAAAGGTATATGATGCCATTCTGGGACTGAAGCCGGAGGAGAAGGACGCCTACTTCCTGCGGGGATCCGCGGAACTGGAATTGGGAGATTACGAGAGTGCCAAGGCGGATTTCGACAAGGCGATCTCTATGGATCCGAAAAATTATGACCGGCTGATCGAGATCTACGAAGCTCTGGCAGACTACGGATACCGGGAAGTCGGACAGGAGTATCTGCAAAATGTACTGAATACCGACAAAAAGCTGGATACCTATGACAGCGGTCGTATTTATTATTACCTGGGAGATTATCAGAAAGCCTACCTGGCACTGGAAGAAGCCAAGGGTAAGGGTGGAGTGGACAGCTATCTGTACCTGGGGAAAGCTTATGCTGCCACCGGAGATTATAATTATGCCTCCAGTGTGTACAGCAATTACCTGTCCAAGCAGGGACCGGATGCGGAGATCTATAATCAACTGGGATTATGCGAGCTGGAGAAAAAGGACTACCAGAAGGCGTTGGAAGCATTTCAGGCAGGAAAACAGATCGAAGGGAACAGCCTGATGCAGACCTTATCCTTCAACGAGATCGTAGCATACGAATATCTGCAGGATTATCAGAAAGCAGCAGTACTGTTAAAGGCCTACTTACAAAATTACCCGGACGACCAGACGGCCATCCGGGAGCAGCAGTTTTTATCTACGAGGTAGAGGAGCAATCCTCTGCCTTTTGTCGTAATTGCAGAAGTTCGATATAATCCAGAAAGGATGCCATGTTCTGGGGACTGAAATGCTGTATGGTGTCCACCAGCTCAGCCACGGTCATGCCGGGAGCATATTCTTCATTTAAGGTATCCAGACTATAACGATAGGAAGTACGCCCCAACAGATAATCAACGGTCACTCCGAAATAATCAGCCAGCTGCAGTAATGCTTCCTGATCCGGGAAGTGAATATTGTTCTCATAATTAGAGACGGTGCCAACGGATACTTTTAAAATGGCAGCCAGTTCCTTCTGATAGATGCCCCGTTCTTCCCGCAGGGATGTAAGGATCTCACCGAAACTCCTCATATTGCCTCTCATTCTGCCGCAGATGCAGCACTATTTAAATGTTTTCTTTTAAGATTTGATGAAGTCTATTTTACTATATTTTAGTTTTAAAGGAATGACATTTTAGAAATAGATGAAAAATGTATAAAAGAAAGTCTAAAATTAATCTTACCTAAAAACAAAGAGATATACATGGAAAATCCTTTTGGAGACTCTTTGAGAAATCCTCTCATTTATAACTATTGCTATTTCGAAGAATACCCGATATAATAATTCAAGAGTTAGGTACAACTAACTAATAAGTGAATCATGTGAAACTCCTCAGAGGAAACGGAGCTGCTGAATCCGTGGACTGCCGGGAGGGGATCTCCCGGGAGGAGTTTTTCAGCCCTTTGTAAAGGAGAAGAACGAAATGAACTATTTAGAGATTGAAAAAGTAATCGGAAGAGAAATCCTGGATTCCAGAGGGAATCCTACCGTAGAAGCAGAGGTGACTCTGTTAGATGGAACGATCGGTCGTGGTATGGCTCCCAGCGGAGCATCCACCGGTGAATTCGAAGCACTGGAGTTAAGAGACGGAGACAAGAGCAGATATCTGGGCAAGGGTGTGCAGAAGGCGGTGGAGAACATTAACACCGTGATCAACGAGACATTGCAGGGAATGGATGCTTCTGATATTTATGCGATTGATAAGGCAATGATCGACGTAGATGGAACCAAGGATAAGTCCAGGCTGGGAGCCAATGCGATCCTGGCAGTATCCATTGCCAGTGCAAGAGCCGCAGCGATTTCCCTGGATATTCCCCTGTATCGTTTCCTGGGTGGTATCTCCGGTAACAGACTTCCGGTTCCCATGATGAACATCATCAACGGTGGCTGCCATGCACTGTCCTCCGGCCTGGATGTACAGGAATTCATGATCATGCCCGTAGGCGCTCCTTCCTTCAAGGAATGCTTAAGATGGTGCGCTGAAGTATTCCACGCACTGGCTTCTATTTTAAAGTACAGAGGACTGGCTACTTCCGTAGGTGACGAGGGTGGTTTTGCACCGGCACTAAAGTCTGACGAAGAAGCTATCGAGACAATCTTAGAGGCTGTGAAGAAAGCAGGCTACGAGCCCGGCAAGGACTTCAAGATCGCTATGGATGCCGCTTCCAGCGAATGGAAGACCGGCAAGGTCGGCGAATACAAGCTGCCTAAGGCAGGCACCGTATTTACCTCTGAAGAACTGATCGCACACTGGAAGAAACTGGTGGAGAAATACCCCATCATTTCGATAGAAGATGCACTGGATGAGGAAGACTGGGAAGGCTGGAAAAAGCTGACCGCAGAACTGGGTGATAAGGTACAGTTGGTCGGTGATGACCTCTTCGTAACCAATACCGAGAGACTGGCAAAGGGAATCTCCCTGGGCTGTGGTAACTCCATCCTCATCAAACTGAACCAGATCGGATCCGTATCCGAGACTCTGGAAGCCATCAAGATGGCACACAAGGCAGGTTATACCGCTATCTCCTCCCATCGTTCTGGTGAGACCGAGGACACCACCATTGCTGACCTGGCAGTGGCACTGAACACCTGTCAGATCAAGACCGGTGCTCCCAGTAGAACCGAGCGTGTGGCAAAATACAACCAGTTACTCCGTATTGAGGAAGAGCTGGGTGCAGCAGCCGTATATCCCGGCATGGGCGCATTCAACGTTCAGAATTAATCAGCTTTTATCCAAAACTATTTTGGTTTCTCTTTTTCTCTTCAGGGACTGTTCGAAAGGACAGTCCCGTTTGCGTCTATGCAGAGACATATAAAAAAATTTTTCCTCCCATCTGTATCTAAGATAGAACGGCAAAGAAAACGGCGTAAGATCCCGGAGACCGCCGGAAGAAGCCGTGGAAGAAAAAATGCATTATTTCATATTGACTTTTCCGGAATCTATGTGATAAAATCTCACCGTTGCAAAAATAGTAAAACAGCATAAAGACTTTAGGTAAGAATTGGAAACGACACATGTGTGCACTGCTCACTGATTAACGAACAACACACATGTGTCTTTTTGCGCTCATTTTTAGAAAAGGAGGGCATCCAATTATGCCGAAAACAAAATTACAGAACATTATTTTCACCCTGATCATGGCGTTCGTTATGGTGTACGCCATGGTCTGTTACAACATCGCACTGGACAAGGGAGGAATGACCAACGAGATCTTCCTGTTAGCGTTCTACGAGATTCCCATTATGTGGCCCGTCGCCTGTATTCTGGAATACTTTGTCGTAGAAAAGCTGTCCCGAAAGCTGGCATTCCGCATGGTATCTCCGGAGGATAAGCCTATTTTTATCACACTGGCGATCTCTTCCATGATCGTATGCGTGATGTGCCCGGTGATGAGTTTTATTGCCACCTGCCTCTTCATGCATCCCGGCAGCCAGATCATCGCCCTGTGGCTGCAGAAGACCGTCCAGAACTTCCCCATGGCGCTGTGCTGGCAGATCTTTTTCGCCGGTCCCGGAGTGCGGAATGCCTTTGGGTTTGTTGTCGGGAAAAATAGCAAAAAACAAGAAAAATGAGAAACAGTGTAAGGAACAAAACCGATTATTAAGACTTGACTTTTTTTTACACAGGGTCTATACTGTGTATAGTTTAAAGATGATTACTAGAGTAAGAGTGGACGCGCGCCACTCTTTCTTGTTGTTGTGACGACAGTTCATATCAGTAAAGGAGGGCATACATGTCCAAACGAGAGGACTACGAAAGCAGAACCGAAGAACTGCTTGCGCCCATCGCAGAAGTAAACCAGGTGGAGATCTACGATGTGGAGTATGTGAAGGAAGGCAGTGACTACTATCTGAGAGCCTACATCGACAAGCCGGAGGGTGTGAATATTCTGGATTGTGAAAATGTCAGCAGAGCATTATCCGAAGCTCTCGACAAGGCGGATTTCATTCCGGATGCATACATTCTGGAGGTCAGCAGCCCGGGACTGGGCAGAACTCTGAAAAAGGATAAGCATTTACAGAAGAGCATCGGCGAAGAGGTGGAGATCAAACTGTTTAAACCCATCGACAAATGCAAGGAATTTTCCGGCATCCTGGAAAGCTTTGATGCAGATACGGTTACGATCACAGAAGAGGGAACCCCGAGAACTTTTGCCAGAGCAGACATCGCACTGATCCGCCTGGCACTGGATTTTTGATAATAAGAAGAAACCATACACTAAGAAAAGGCGAAAGCCGGAATGGAGGAAATGATGAATAAGGAATTAATGGAGGCACTGGACATTCTGGAGAAGGAGAAGGAGATCAGCAAGGAGACCTTGTTTGAAGCCATCGAGAATTCCCTGATGACAGCCTGCAAGAACCATTTTGGAAAGGCTGACAATGTCCATGTGGAGATCAATAGAGAGACCTGCGATTTTTTGGTATATGCTGAGAAGGAAGTCGTACCCACGAAGGACGATGTAGAGGATGACTGCTTACAGATTGCTCTGGAGGATGCACAGGAGATCTCCAAAAAGGCACAGGTCGGCGACATGATCCATGTAGAGATCAAGTCCAAGGAATTCGGACGTATCGCTACCCAGAATGCCAAGAACGTGATCTTACAGAAGATCCGTGAAGAAGAGAGAAGCGTGATCTACAATCAGTATTATGAGAAGGAAAAGGATGTAGTAACTGGTGTAGTGCAGCGCTATGTCGGCAAAAACATCAGCATCAACCTGGGTAAGGCAGATGCTATGCTGACCGAGAATGAGCAGGTGAAGGGTGAAGTCTTCAAACCCACCGAGCGTATCAAGGTCTACATCGTAGAAGTGAAGAATACCCCGAAGGGACCCCGTATCAATGTCAGCCGTACCCATCCGGAACTGGTAAAGAGACTTTTTGAGTCTGAAGTTACCGAGATCAAGGACGGTACCGTAGAGATCAAGAGCATTGCCAGAGAGGCCGGCAGCCGTACCAAGATCGCTGTATGGAGCAACAACCCGAACGTGGATGCGGTCGGTGCCTGCGTAGGTATGAACGGTGCCCGTGTCAATGCTATCGTAGAAGAGCTGCGCGGTGAGAAGATCGATATCGTGAACTGGGATGAGAACCCCGGTAACCTGATCCAGAATGCACTTTCTCCTGCCAAGATCGTAGCAGTATTTGCGGATCCCGATGAGAAGACTGCAAAGGTAGTCGTTCCCGATTATCAGCTGTCTCTTGCAATCGGTAAGGAAGGTCAGAACGCAAGACTGGCAGCAAGGCTGACCGGTTACAAGATCGACATCAAATCCGAGACACAGGCCAAGGATGCTCCCGGCTTCCGTTATGAGGATTATGTGGATGATTACGAGGATGAAACCGAAGACGATTTTGATGGAGAGCAGGAATAATAAATGGCAAAAAAGATTCCACTGAGGCAGTGCGTAGGCTGCGGAGAAATGAAAGGCAAAAAAGAAATGCTGCGTGTTCTTAAGACTCCGGAAGGAGAGATCTGTTTAGATACAACGGGCAAAAAGAACGGACGCGGTGCATATATATGCAGACAGAAGGAATGTCTGCAGAAGGCCCGGAAGAATAAAGGCTTAGAGCGTTCTTTCAAGATGAGTATTTCTCCGGAAAGTTATGATATGCTGGAAAAGGAGTTTGATCAGCTTGAAACAGAATAAGATTTATTCCCTTTTGGGACTTGCGATGAGGGGGCGTAACCTGGTAAGCGGTGAATTCCAGACGGAGGACGCTGTGAAAAAAGGTTCTGCCATGTTGGTGATCGTTGCAGAAGATGCATCCGCCAATACGAAAAAGTTGTTTCACGACAAATGTTCCTATTATGAAGTCCCGGTATACGAATATGGCACAAAAGAAGAGCTCGGCTGGGCGATCGGCCGGAACTTAAGATCTTCGGTAGGTGTGTGTGATGCGGGACTGGCAGATGCACTCATCAAGCAATTGGAAGCGAATTTGCCCGGTTAGGCAGAATGGAGGAAAGCATGGCGAAAATCAAAGTACATGAACTCGCAAAAGAATTAGAACTACAGAGTAAGGATATATTGAATTTTTTACAGGAAAAAGGAATTGAGGCAAAGGCAGCACAGAGCTCGTTGGAAGAGGATGCAGCAGCGCTGGTACGTAACAGCTTAGGACAGAAGAAGGCTGCAGCAGCACCCGCTGTGGAAAAAGAAGCTCCGGCAAAGGCTGAAAATACAAAGCCTGTTGAGGAAAAGGCGCAGGAGGAAACAAAATCTCCCGAGGAAACGAAAAAGAAGAAAAAGATTATTTTCGTAAGTAACCCACAGAATTCCAAGATGCCCGGACAGCGTCAGGGCGGACAGAACGGACAGGGACAGAGAAATGCCGGCGGACAGCGTCCGAACCAGGGACAGAATAACAGATATCAGAACAACGGCTATCAGAACAATTCTTACAATAACCGTGTGCAGGCACAGACTCCCGTACGTCCCATCAAGCCGCTGACCCCGCCTTCACCCACACCCAGTGTGGCAATGGTACCCGGCAATAAGGGACAGCAGCCTGCGAAAAAGCCTGTAAATAATACTGCAGCCACGCAGGCTCCCGTAAAAGAGCAGGCAGCGCAGAATACCAATACCGCAGCTGCACAGGCAAGACCTGCGGACAGACCTGCGGAGAGACCGCAGAACAATAACCGCGACAACCGTCAGGGTGGTTACGGTCAGAATAATTACGGACAGAACCGTGATAATCGTGGTCAGAACGATCGTGGTCAGGGCGGTTATAATCGTGATAACAGAGATGGCAATCGTGATAATCGTCAGGGTGGCTATGGTCAGGGCAACCGCCAGGGCGGACAGAACGCAAACAGAGGAGGTATGGGTAATGGCAGACCTCAGGGAGGCGGATTTAACAGACAGGGTCGTCCGGGTATGGAAGGCGGCCAGGGTGATCGCAGGAATAACGGCAACGGTGAGCGCGGTTACGGCAATAACGGCCGCGACCAAAGAGGCAATGGCGGATCGGGTAATCGATTCGGAGATAACAGACAGAATAAGGGCTTCGCTCCGGAACCTGCAGGTAAAGATATTGAGAAGAAGCGCGAAGATGAAAAGAGACGTTTCAGCCAGGAGAAGGACAACAAGCGTTCCAAGAAGGACCATATCTACGAGGACGAGGACGCACTGAAGAACAAGCCCGGACGTTTCATCAAGCCGGAAAAGAAAAAGGAAGAGGTACAGGAAGAGCAGATCAAGGTGATCGTGCTGCCGGAATCCATTACCATCAAAGAACTGGCTGAGAAGATGAAGTTACAGCCCGCAGCCATCATCAAGAAGCTGTTCCTGGAAGGTAAGATTGTAACCGTGAACCAGGAGATCTCCTATGAAGATGCAGAGAACATTGCCATGGAATATGACATTCTCTGTGAAAAAGAGGTCAAGGTAGATGTCATCGAAGAACTGTTGAAGGAAGACGAAGAGGACGAGGCAGATCTGGTGGAGAGACCTCCCGTAATCTGTGTTATGGGTCACGTTGACCATGGTAAGACTTCCCTGTTAGACGCTATCCGTAAGACCAACGTAACCGATCGTGAGGCAGGTGGTATCACCCAGCACATCGGTGCTTATACTGTAAATGTGGGAGACCGTAAGATCACCTTCTTAGATACTCCCGGACACGAAGCATTTACCGCCATGCGTATGCGTGGTGCCAATGCGACCGATATCGCTATCCTGGTAGTAGCAGCGGACGACGGCGTAATGCCCCAGACCGTAGAGGCGATCAACCATGCAAAGGCAGCGGGTGTGGAGATCATCGTAGCAGTGAACAAGATCGATAAGCCCTCTGCAAACATTGACCGTGTAAAGCAGGAGCTGGCAGAGTATGAGCTGATCCCCGAGGATTGGGGCGGAAGCACCGTATTTGCACCTGTATCCGCAAAAAGCGGCGAGGGTATTGACCAGCTGCTTGACATGATCCTGCTGACCGCAGACATCATGGAGCTGAAGGCGAACCCCAAGAGAAAGGCAAGAGGTCTGGTCATCGAGGCAGAGCTGGATAAGGGACGCGGTCCTGTGGCTACCGTACTGGTACAGAAGGGTACCCTGCATGTGGGAGACTTTATCTCTGCAGGTGTGGCTCATGGTAAGGTAAGAGCTATGATCGATGACAAGGGACGCAGAGTCAAGGAAGCAGGACCTTCTACTCCTGTAGAGATCCTGGGTCTGTCCGATGTTCCCAGTGCCGGTGAAGTATTCCTGGCACATGATAATGATAAGACAGCAAAAGCTTATGCAGAGACCTACCTGGCACAGAATAAGGAAAAGATGCTGGAAGAGACCAAGGGCAGAATGTCTCTGGATGATCTGTTCAGCCAGATCCAGGAGGGTAATCTGAAGGAACTGAACCTGATCGTCAAGGCTGATGTACAGGGTAGCGTAGAAGCAGTAAAGCAGTCCCTGATGAAGCTGTCCAATGAAGAAGTAGTAGTAAAATGTATCCACGGCGGCGTAGGTGCCATCAATGAGTCCGACGTATCTCTGGCAAGTGCGTCCAATGCGATCATCATCGGATTTAACGTCCGTCCCGATGCGACTGCCAAGGCAACCGCAGAGAGAGAGGGCGTGGATGTACGTCTGTACAAGGTCATCTACCAGGCTATCGAAGATATCGAAGCTGCCATGAAGGGTATGCTGGATCCTGTCTATGAGGAGAAGGTGATCGGTCATGCAGAGGTTCGTCAGATCTTCAAGGCATCCGCGATCGGTAACATTGCCGGTTCCTATGTCTTAGACGGTGTCTTCCAGAGAGGCTGTAAAGTTCGTATCACCCGTGAGGGCGAGCAGATCTTCGAGGGCAACCTGGCTTCCCTGAAGAGATTCAAGGATGATGTGAAGGAAGTTAAGGCAGGATATGAGTGTGGTCTCGTATTCGAAGGCTTTGACAAGATGCAGGAGATGGATATCGTAGAAGCCTACATCATGGTGGAGGTACCACGGTAGGGAGTTATTCTAAGATTACACAGTACGTAATCTAAGAATAACTAGACCCTGCCGGGAAGTTTCGCGAAGCGAAACTTCCGGTGTGGTGCGAAGCGAAACTTCCAGTGTGGTACGAAGCGAAGCTTCCGGTATATCATGGTTTAGGTTTGAAGTAAGAAGGAATAAGAATGAGAAAAAATAGTGTAAAAAATACCCGTGTCAACGGGGAAGTGCAGCGCGTTCTGGCAGAGATCATCCGGGGCGGTCTTAAGGACCCCCGGATCAGTCCCTGGACCAGTGTGGTCGCTGTGGAAGTGGCACCGGATTTAAAAAGCTGTAAGGCATGGATCAGTGTGTTGGGAGACGAGGAAGTCAGAAAGTCTACCCTGCAGGGCTTAAAGAGCGCCGAGGGCTTTATCCGCAGAGAACTGGCGCGTACCATCAATCTGCGCAACACTCCGGATATCACTTTTGTGATGGACCAGTCCATCGAGTATGGTGTCAACATGTCCCACAAGATCGATGAAGTCATTGCAGCGGATGAGGCACAGAAGCCGGATCATGAAGTTGTGGAAGATACGGAAGAGACAGAGGAAGGTGACGAATAATGGATTTGCGTGAAGAATGTCGTGGCGCAAAAAAGATCGGCATCAGCGGACATATTCGTCCCGACGGAGACTGCGTGGGCGTCTGTCTGTCCTTACAGATGTACCTGCGTAAACTCCTTCCCGAAGCAGAAGTTACCGTATATTTACAGAAGCCTTCCGAAGAGTTTTCCTATCTGAAGGGATACGATGAGATCCAGACCGAATGTCCGGAGCAGGATCCTTTTGATGTATATTTTGCGCTTGACTGCAGCCCAGACAGACTGGGAGACGCGGAGAAATATTTCCAGAATGCGAAAAAGAAGATCAACATCGATCATCATATCAGCAATTCCGGCTGCGGTGATGTAAATCTCGTCCGGCCCGAGGTGGGCAGTGCCTGCGAGGTGCTGTATCACATCATGGATGCGGAACTTATTGACAGAGATATTGCGGAAGCACTGTACACCGGCATCATCCACGATACCGGCGTATTCCAGTATTCCAATACGACACCGGAGACATTGCAGGCAGCAGCATTTCTGATCTCTTTTGGATTTAATTTTTCTAAAATCATTGAGGAAAGCTTTTATCAGAAGACGTATCTGCAGTCGCAGATCATGGGCAGAGCCCTGATGGAGAGCATACGCTTCATGGACGGCCGCTGCATCGTGAGCATGGTGGACCGTAAGACCATGGATTTCTACAATGCAGTACCGGGAGATCTGGACGGCATAGTGAACCAGCTGCGCAATATTAAGGGAATCGACTGTGCGATCTTCATGTATGAGACCGGTGTACTGGAGTACAAGGTCAGCATGCGTTCCAATGAGAATGTTGATGTGGCGAAGGTGGCATCCTTCTTTGGAGGCGGCGGACACGTACGTGCCGCAGGCTGCACCATGGAGGGGACTTTTCATGACTGTATCAATAATTTGTCACTGCACATCGATAAGCAATTGCGGGGAGAACGGGATTAATGGACGGCATCATCAATGTATATAAGGAAGCAGGTTTTACCTCTCATGATGTGGTAGCCAAGCTTCGCGGGATCTGCCGGCAGAAAAAGATAGGGCACACAGGTACACTGGATCCACAGGCTACCGGTGTGCTCCCTGTATGTCTGGGGAGTGCTACCAGAGCATGCGAAATGCTGACGGACAGGACCAAGGAATATGTGGCAGAACTTTTACTGGGTCAGATCACAGATACCCAGGATACCACGGGAACCGTTTTGGAAGAACGGGAAGTAGCGGTGGATGAGGCACAGGTACGTGAAGTGATCGAAAGCTTTGTCGGCGGTTATGACCAGATTCCGCCTATGTATTCCGCACTGAAGGTCAACGGAAAAAAACTCTATGAGCTTGCCAGGGCAGGTAAAGAAGTGGAACGGCAGGCAAGACATGTGGATCTGCCGTCGATCGAGATCCTGGAAATAAGACTTCCGGTGGTGAAGTTCCGTGTGGAATGCTCCAAGGGAACTTACATCCGCAGTCTCTGTGCCGATATCGGCGGGAAGCTTGGCTGCGGTGGCACCATGCAGAGTCTCGTCCGCACCAGGGTCGGAGAATTCCGGCTTGCGGATGCCCTGACACTTACACAGCTGCAGGAACTCCGGGATACGGACAGATTAGAGGAGGCACTGCTTCCCACGGACCGTATTTTTGCGGATTTTAATGCAGTACATGTAGAGGAAAAATGGCGGAAATTGATCGATAACGGGAACGCTTTTTATCCGGGACAGACCATGGAGCAGACTACTTATCCTGCGGGAGAGTGGGTGCGTGTCTACAGAGAGGATGACAGCTTTGTGGGCATTTATGCGTATGACGGGGTAAAAGAATGGTACAAGCCCATGAAAATCTTCCCAAGTAACACAGAAAGCAGGAAATAGACTTGGAAATCATTGCAGGAACAACAGACTTTTATTTGGAAAAAGATACAGCGGTAGCTATCGGCAAATTTGATGGTGTGCATTTGGGGCACAGAAGACTTTTAGAGGAAATCCTGAATAAGAAAAAGAACGGACTGGCAGCCTGTGTTTTCACTTTTGATCCCACACCGGCGGTGCTGTTCGGACTGTCGGATGGAAAAGAACTGACGACAAGAGAAGAGAAAAGGCGTCTCTTCGAACATCTGGGGATCGACATCCTGATCGAGTTCCCGCTGACAAAAGAGACTGCAGCCACAGAACCGGAGCGTTTCGTGACAGAGATTCTGGCGAAGCAGATGAATACCCGTTTTGTGGCAGCAGGGGAAGATCTCTCTTTTGGAAAAAACGGAGCAGGCAATGCAGAACTTTTAGAGAAAATGGCTCCGCATTTAGGGTTTTGTGTCCGGACCATAGAGAAGATCGAAGTGGATGGCATCGAGGTCAGCTCCACTTACATCCGCAAGCTGGTGGAAGAGGGCCGGATGGAAGAAGCGGAAAAGATGCTGGGGATGCCCTATACTCTCGTGGGATGCGTGGAACATGGCAACCATATCGGTCATACCCTGGGCTTTCCCACAGTAAATCTTCTGCCGCCCGCAGGTAAGCTCCTGCCGCCCAACGGTGTCTATTATGCGGTAGTCCGTTATAATGGGAGGGCCTACAAAGCCATCAGCAATGTAGGGACCAAGCCGACGGTTTCTTCCGAAAAAATGATGGGAGTGGAATCTTATCTATATGATTTCGCTCAGGATATTTACGGTCAGGAGATTGAAGTGGCATTGAAAAGCTTCCGGCGCCCGGAACGCAGATTCGGATCTTTGGAAGAGCTTAAGAAACAGCTGGACCTGGATATTGCGGATGGGCGAAACGCGTAAATTGAGTAAAAAAATGTAAAGAAACGTAAAATATCCATTGCAAGTTTTTATTCTATCTCGTAAAATATATTTTGGATTGTTTATAGTTAGATTAAATTTGAAAATAATTATTTTGGTTTTTCGTAAGAGAATCAAGAGAGATTGAGGGATTAAAAATGAGCTTTGGAACAATATTGACAATGGCTGGAGGTCTGGGACTGTTTTTATTCGGAATGGAACTGATGAGTGATTCCATTGAGAAGGTAGCAGGAGCCAGACTTCGTCGTATTCTGGAGATTTTCACCACGAACCGTTTCATGGGTATGATCGTAGGTATTATTTTCACCGGTATCATCCAGTCTTCCTCGGCATGTACGGTTATGGTCGTCAGCTTTGTTAACTCCGGTCTGATGAATCTGTATCAGGCAGCGGGAGTCATCCTCGGTGCCAATATCGGTACTACCATCACCTCACAGCTGGTATCATTTAATTTGTCCAAGATAGCACCGTTAATTCTGTTAGTCGGTGTGGTCGTGATGATGTTTACGAAGAAAGAAAAAGTCCGTAAAGTAGCGGAAGTAGTTGTAGGCTTCGGTATTCTGTTCGTGGGACTGAGCACCATGTCCCAGGCAATGGCCAACATGAAAAATGAGCCGCAGGTAGTAAATCTGCTGATGTCTCTGAAGAATCCGTTCTTAGCCACCTTGATGGGATTTGCCCTGACTGCGATTATTCAGAGCTCATCCGTAACGGTCAGTATCGTACTGTTGCTCGCCAATCAGGATCTGCTGCCGTTACCGATCACACTTTACATTATCTTAGGATGTAATATCGGTGCCTGTGCTACCGCAATGTTAGCTTCTATGACCGGTAAAAAGGATGCGAAGAGAGCTGCACTGATCCATCTGCTGTTCAATATCATTGGTACGGTTATTATCTACATTGCTCTGTTCGTGGCAGGCGATCAGATCGTGGAACTGATCAAGTCTATCTCCGCGGACAACGGCCGGTTCGTGGCAAATGCGCATACGCTGATCAAGATCGCACAGGTAATTATGCTGTTCCCGTTCACCGGCTGGCTGGTAAAGATGACCTACCTGATCGTACCCGGCGAAGATCAGAAGGTTGGTTACAGAGAGAGCTATCAGTTAAAATACATCGGCGACAAAGTGGTGTTCAACCCCGCTACCGCAGTGGTAGAGGTTGTCAAGGAGCTGGAGCGTATGGCTTCTCTGGCGGAGGAGAACTTAAACCGTGCCATGAATGCCCTGATCACATTGGATGAAGAAGACATTGAGGAAGTCTACGAGGTAGAGAAAAATATCAACTTCCTGAATCATGCCATTACGGATTATCTGGTGAAGATCAACCAGACGACACTGCCCATCGAAGACCTGAACAGTCTGGGTGCTCTGTTCCATGTGGTGAATGATATCGAGCGTATCGGTGACCATGCGGAGAATGTAGCGGATGCCGCAAGACAGCGTAAGGAAGAAGGAGTATCCATCAGCAAGGAAGCCCAGAAGGAACTGGGAGACATGCTGGAGATGGTCAATAAGATCATCCGTTATGCCGTAGAAATGTTTGCCAAGAGCGATGAGACCCATATGCAGGAGATCATCACTTTAGAGGATCAGGTAGATGAAAAGGAACGCGAACTGCAGAAGAAGCATGTAGAGCGTCTTACCAAGGGAGAATGTTCTCCCGAAGCCGGTATGATCTTCTCTGATATTGTATCCGGTCTGGAGAGAGTTGCAGACCATGCGACCAACATTGCATTTGCCATTACTACCGAAGAGGAAATGGACGAAGGCAAGACCAATTAAAAACAAGAATGAGCTGTAAGATGAGAACCATGCAAAGTATAATGCTTTGCGTGGCTTTCTTTTTTCGACACTTAAGACGATACGATTGACAAAGCAGAGAAAACAGTAGTATTTTGTAACAGAAATACTATCGGAAGTTATGAGGATACAAAAACATGAAGATCTATTTGGTAAGACACGGTGAGACGGACTGGAATCAGGCAGGACTTTTGCAGGGGCAGACGGATATTGCGCTTAATGCCCAGGGATTGGAGCAGGCCCACGATGCGGCGGAGCGGTTAAAGAAGGTTCCGTTTGAAATTGCATTTTGTTCACCATTGATCCGGGCGAAGCGCACGGCAGAGATCATCATAGGCGACCGGAAGATCACCCTTACCACAGACGAAAGACTCAGAGAACTGAATTTCGGACCCTGGGAAGGCGTGGATATCCGGACCATCAAGGATGCTGCCAGCCAGCCTTTTACCAACCCTGGCAGCTACATTCCCCCCGCGGGAGCGGAAAGTTTTGCACAACTGTATAAAAGAAGCGGCGAATTCGTAGATCAGGTATTGCTGCCATTAGAAGGTACATATGAGACTGTGCTGGTGGTGGCTCACGGAGGAGTGAACCGCAGCATATTGAATCCGGTCCTGAATATTCCCGTCGATGATTTCTGGCGGGTGCATATGGGCAACTGTGCTACTGCGATTCTCGACTGTACAGATGGAAAACTGTCCATGCTGGAATATACGGATAGCAAGAGTGCCAATGCGAAGAGCAAGCTGCTGTGAAGGGTTTGCTGAAATTTTAGGCGTGTTGGCTTGACAGACAGAGATTTTTTCCCTATAATACGCACTGGAACAAAGTAAATCTCGATTACAAAACCCGTAAGGGCAGTGGATTTTTCAAGATTTTGATCTTATTTTCGCCACACAGCAGAAATGTTGTGTGGCGTTTGTTGTATAAGGAGCAGAAAATGAACCAGACTTATATGAAAGAAAAGAAAATATTTCCCCTTGTGATGTCCATGGCACTTCCCATGATGCTTTCCATGGCATTCAATTCCCTCTATAACATTGTGGACAGCTATTTCGTGGCGAAACTCAGTGAGGATGCCATGACAGCACTTTCCCTGGTCTATCCGGCACAGAACCTGCTGACTGCTGTGGCGGTGGGCTTCGGCGTGGGTGTTAATGCCATGATTTCCTTCTATCTGGGAGCACAAAATCAGGGAAAAGCGGATAAGACGGCAACCCAGGGCATGGTGCTGGGCGTATTGCACGGTGTGCTGCTCATGGTCCTGTTCCTCTGCGGAATGAACTTATTTTTGGGAATGTTTACGAAGAGTGATACGGTGCGGGCACTGGGCATGGAATATTCCAATGTCGTGTTCCTGTTTTCCGTCATTGTGACCGGAGGTATCACACTGGAGAAAATATTCCAGGCGGTAGGCCGGATGCGGGCTACCATGGTCAGTATGATCGCCGGATTTGTCACGAATATCGTACTGGATCCGTTGTTGATCTTCGGCATCGGACCTTTTCCCCGGATGGAGATCGCCGGAGCTGCGCTTGCCACCGGCATTGGACAGGTGATCACGTTACTGGTATATCTCATCTATTATGTGGCGGATCCTCTGCCGGTGAAGCTTCATAAAAAATATCTGCGTCCGGAAGGGGATATCTGCAGCAAAACTTACGGTATCGGCATCCCAGCGACCCTGAATATGGCACTGCCTTCTCTGCTGATCTCCGCGTTGAACGGTATTCTGGCAGCTTATTCCGGAGCCTATGTACTGGTGCTGGGAGTTTATTACAAGCTACAGACCTTTATCTATCTGCCCTCAAATGGTATCATTCAGGGTATCCGCCCCTTGATCGGCTACAATTATGGTGCCGGAGAGAGAAAGCGTGTGGAGCAGATCTACCGTCTGACATTGGAACTGACGGCCGGGATCATGGCTGCCGGTACGGCACTGTGTTGGCTGATCCCCGGAGGGCTGATCGGACTGTTTACTGAGAATCCGGAGACCATCACCATCGGTATCGCGGCACTGCATATCATTAGCCTGGGCTTTATTCTGTCCGCTGTGTCGGTGACCAGCTCCGGAGCCCTGGAGGCACTGGGACGGGGGATGGCTTCCCTGGTGATCTCTGTGATGCGGTATGTGGCGGTGATCATCCCTGCGGCATTTGTCTTAAGCCGCCTCATCGGTGTCAACGGTGTATGGTGGGCGTTTGTCTGCACGGAGAGCGTGACCGCGATGGTGGCGTATGTGCTGTACCGGAAGGTTTGGAAGAGGGCGTAGAGCCGTCTCCGCACAAATCGACGGGTGAACTGATGTATACACAATATCTTGTGTCATGAGATTGACTTCCTCCACAAAGTGTTGTAGAATAAACCGTGATAGGTTTTATGGGCACAAGCCATGGGGACATGAGATTAAGGGGGTACATAAGATGTTTCAGGTGATCAAACGAGACGGTTCCAAAGCAGACTTTACACTGACGAAGATCAATGATGCCATTATGAAGGCTTTTACTGCGACGCAGATGAGCTACAATAATGACATTATTGATCTTCTTGCGTTACGGGTGACCGCAGATTTCCAGAAAAAGGTGGAAAATGATGAGATCCATGTAGAAGATATCCAGGACAGTGTGGAGCGTGTACTGGGACAGGCCGGCTACGAGGAAGTGGCGAAGGCGTATATTCTGTATCGCAAGCAGCGCGAGAAGATGCGTGCCATGAAATCCACGATCCTGGACTACAAGGACGTGGTCAACAGCTATGTCAAAGTCGAGGACTGGCGAGTGAAGGAGAACTCCACGGTGACTTATTCCGTAGGTGGTCTGATCTTAAGCAATTCCGGTGCGGTAACGGCGAACTACTGGCTGTCCGAAATCTACGACGAAGAGATCGCCGAGGCACACCGCAATGCGGATATCCATATCCATGATCTGTCCATGCTGACCGGTTACTGCGCGGGATGGTCCTTAAAGCAACTGATCAAGGAAGGACTGGGCGGCATCACCGGCAAGATCACTTCTGCACCGGCGAGACACTTATCCGTACTGTGCAATCAGATGGTGAACTTTTTGGGGATCATGCAGAACGAATGGGCGGGAGCACAGGCTTTTTCCTCCTTTGATACCTACCTTGCCCCTTTTGTGAAAGTAGATCATTTAAGCTATCCTGAAGTGAAAAAATGCATCGAAGCATTTATCTACGGTGTGAATACGCCCAGCCGCTGGGGTACCCAGGCTCCTTTTTCCAATATTACACTGGACTGGACGGTGCCCGATGACCTGGCAGAACTGCCGGCACTGGTAGGCGGCGTGGAGATGGATTTCAAATACAAGGATTGTAAAAAGGAAATGGATATGGTCAACAAGGCATTCATCGAGACCATGATCGAGGGCGACTCCAACGGCCGCGGTTTCCAGTATCCGATTCCGACGTATTCCATCACGAAGGATTTTGACTGGTCCGACACCGAGAACAACAGACTGTTATTCGAGATGACCGCAAAATACGGTACACCGTATTTTTCCAATTATATCAATTCCGACATGCAGCCCAGCGATGTCCGCAGTATGTGCTGCAGACTGCGTCTGGATCTGCGGGAACTGCGTAAGAAGACCGGAGGCTTCTTCGGTTCCGGCGAGAGCACCGGAAGCGTGGGTGTTGTCACGATCAATATGCCCAGGATCGCATATCTGTCTGCCAATAAGGACGAATTTTACGCAAGACTGAACCACATGATGGATATTGCGGCGAGATCCCTGAAGATCAAGCGCGGTGTCATTACAAAGCTGTTAAATGAGGGACTGTATCCTTATACCAAGCGGTATCTGGGCACCTTTGAGAATCATTTTTCCACCATTGGTCTGATCGGCATGAACGAGGTGGGCTTAAATGCCAACTGGCTGAGAGCGGATATGAGCGATCCGAGAACTCAGGAGTTTACCAAGGAAGTACTGAATCATATGAGAGAGCGCCTGTCGGATTATCAGGAGCAGTACGGAGACCTTTACAATCTGGAAGCGACTCCTGCGGAGAGTACCACATACCGTCTGGCCAAGCACGACAGAAAGCGCTGGCCCGGTATCAAGACGGCAGGAAAGCCCGGAGATACTCCTTACTATACGAACTCTTCCCATCTGCCGGTGGACTATACTGTGGATATTTTCGATGCACTGGATATTCAGGATGAATTGCAGACCCTGTATACTTCAGGCACGGTGTTCCATGCGTTCCTGGGAGAGAAGCTTCCCGACTGGAAAGCAGCGGCTTCCCTGGTGCGGACGATCGCTTCCAATTACAAACTGCCATATTATACGCTGTCGCCGACCTATTCCATCTGTAAGGAACACGGTTATCTGGCTGGAGAGGTGAAGGTATGTCCTCATTGTGGGGCGAAGACCGAGGTGTACAGCCGAATCACCGGTTACTATCGTCCGGTGCAGAACTGGAATGATGGTAAGTTACAGGAATATGCCAACAGAACGGAGTATGACATTGCCCATTCTTCCTTAAAGCGTCCCACCAGAAGTGTGGTAACGCTGTCCAATTTTGCGGAGGACGTGGAAGTGAAGGTGGAGCAGCCGCAGGATATCAAGTATCTGTTCACGACCAAGACCTGCCCGAACTGCAAGCTGGTGAAGGAATATCTGAAAAATGTGCCCTACGTGACCATCGATGCGGAGGAGAACATGGAGTTGGCAAGACGTTACGGCGTAATGCAGGCACCGACACTGGTGGTAGTAAACGGTGACAGCCATAAAAAATATGTAAATGCTTCAAATATCAAGAAGTACGTTGACCAACTGACATTAGTTGGGGTAGAATAGATACAGGTCAGGAGGCATCGCCCGAAGGCGGTGCCTTTTCTGCGGTTATTACAGATACACCGCAGAGGGAATTTACACAATTGAGAAAATAAAATGCAATGAAAATGATTGCAGAACGGAGGAAATATGATCAACAAACTGATCACTCGAATCAAAGAAACCAACGCACCGATCGTGGTAGGACTGGATCCCATGATGAAATTCGTGCCGGAATATATTAAAAAGGCGGCTTTCACTGAGTATGGTGAGACCCTGGAAGGTGCCGCAGAAGCAATCTGGCAGTATAACAAGGGTATTGTGGATGCAATTTATGATCTGGTACCCGCTGTGAAGCCTCAGGTAGCAATGTATGAGCAGTTCGGCATTCCCGGTATGGTGGCATTTAAAAAGACCGTGGATTATTGTAAAGAAAAAGGTCTGATCGTCATCGGCGATATCAAACGTGGTGATATCGGATCCACTTCCGAAGCATATGCAGTAGGACATCTGGGAAAAGTACAGGTAGGTAGCAGGAGCTATTACGGTTTTGATGAGGATTTCGTGACCGTGAACCCTTATCTGGGGTCTGACGGTGTGAACCCTTTTGTGAAGATCTGTAAGGAAGAGAAAAAGGGCATTTTTGTACTGGTGAAGACTTCCAATCCCAGCAGCGGCGAATTTCAGGATCAGTTAATTAATGGCAGACCGCTGTATGAGCTGGTAGGAGAAAAGGTCGCAGCCTGGGGAGCTGACTGCATGGGCGATTCTTACAGCTATGTAGGTGCTGTGGTAGGTGCAACCTATCCTGAGCAGGGAAAGGTACTTCGTAAGGTAATGCCCAAGGCATTTATCCTGGTGCCCGGTTACGGCGCACAGGGCGGTAAGGGTGCAGACCTGGTACACTTCTTCAATGAAGACGGACTGGGTGCCATCATCAACTCCTCCCGTGGCATCATTGCTGCATACCAGCAGGAAAAGTATGCACAGTTCGGTGAGCAGAATTATGCAGATGCTTCCCGCGCGGCCGTGCTGGATATGCGTGAGGATATCGCACAGGCACTGGCAGCACGCTAAAGACGCGCATCTCCACGTTTGACCGGCGCGTGGGGATAGGCTTATGCGTTTGACGGCATAATATACAAAGGTATGGGGTGTCCGCAAGCGGACAGATGGGAGAACGAAGGATGAGAGAAAAACTATATATTACCTTCCATTCGGAGGATGAAATCAGACAATTTGTGGATACCTGCAATGAATTCGATGATGCGATCGATATCCGTATTCAGAAGACCGCAATGGATGCGAAGTCTCTTTTGGGAATGCTTTTGATGAAGACGGAGGAACCGCTGGAGATTGAATACGCCTGCTACGATGATGAGGATAATTACGAAGAGTTCAAGCAGGCTATTCTGGAAAAGTATGATGCGAAAGTCGTACCTACATCGGAAAAATCTGCTGAAAATAAAATTGTTTGAAAAAATTAAAAAATTCTATTGACATTTTCACCTGCAGCAGTTAAAATACATACTGTTGCAGGCGAAAACCTGTGAATGTACGTGTAGCTCAGCTGGATAGAGCGTCTGGCTACGGACCAGAAGGTCGTGGGTTCGAATCCTGTCACGTACATCTAAGGCCCCGGAGATGATGTCTCCGGGGTTTTTGTGTTTTCCTATAAAATTATTTTTGTATCTCAAAACGAACACCGGCGCTCCTGGAATCAGAACGCAGCTGAAGAACTATTGAGATACATCAGCCTCTTTTAGATAATATTATTTTGCAATCCAAAAAGAAAAAGAGAAATACCAAAAGTAGCACCAGCAATAAATAAAATTAAACCAATAAGAAAATCTCTTACATCATCAAATTTCATAAAATTATCTCCCTTCTTGTATCTCAAAACAAACACCGGCGCTCCTGGGATCAGAACGCAGCTGAAGAACTAATGAGATACAATACGTATTGTATCTCATTTTCACTGCAGAGTTTTCAACGCCGGCGTAACTATTGAGATACACGTTTCCGGGCATCCTCCAAAATCTTGCCAACAGAACTATCAAATTCTTTAATGAGAGAGTTAATATGTAAAGCAACCTGCACCATAGGCTCCAGCTTACGGAGCTTATCATAGCAGCTATTATAGTCGGCCTGTAGATCTTCGATTCGATCATCCAACATTTTAAGAGTTTCCTGTCTCCTAGCTTCGGACTCTTTGGCATCAATGATGATGTTCTCAAACTTTTGGTTAAAGCCATCACCGGGGGCCTGCATGATGTAATCATATACAGGTTGGGATAACCGGATAGATTTGTTAATACTCTTCTGATAATTCCGTGGATTATATAGCATGATATACCTCCTGACCTGTAATAGCCTTTACGCAATCAGCGCAATAGCAACCTTCATAGCCTTCAATTTTATATAAAAAAACAAGTCCAGGTAATATTCCACTTACCGTTATCAGTACATCTTTTACAAGCACTAGCACCTTCTCCACTACAACGAACTATCTTCATCATGAATAAATTCACCTCCATCAATAAGCTTTCACAAAGAATATAGAATCCAAATGATAAATATTGTTACAAAACCGCAGGTTATCAGCCAAATGTAAATATCCCTGAGTAGTCTCTATAGAGCTATGACCCATATACAACCGCAGGATCTCAAGATTACCACCGCCAAGGCAAAAGCTGGTACCGAATGTGTGTCGGAGCAGATAAGGAAACAACCTGGTAATTCCGGATGATATTTTCAAACGATCAATCACACACTTTAAAGCATTGCCGGTAAGAGGATCACCATTCTCAACACAGAATACATATTCATGACTACAATCAGGACGCTTTTTTAACCAATACTGCAGATACTTCTTTACAGTCCGGCCCATAGGAACAATTCTACTTTTACCACCTTTTGAAAAATGAATCACAAAATAACTTTCAGAAAAATGTAAGTCCTGGATCTTCAGACGGACGACTTCTCCCAGGCGCATACCGGCATCCAGTAAGCAATGAATCATAGCAAGGTTCCGACATCCAAAAGTACTGTTAATGCTATAACAGGAATCAATTATATTCACTTCATCAACAGTTAACGGCTCAACCATCCGCGCATAAGCTCTGGGAAGCTTCAAATGCTCCGAAGGGTTCGCCTGACAATAACCATTCTCAATACAAAATAACCAAAAGCACTTCATATCTTTCAGGTAGTCTTTTCGGGTCCTGGCAGAGATCTTCCTGGGCTCCTTTGCTTTAAAGTTAGGGTTATTATCATTACGGATCTTATTTTTCAAATAGATTGAATACTGATTAATATCCAGCTTTTCAACTTCCTCAAGGGTGATCTGATCAGGTTCCTTCTGAAAACGATCAGAAACAAAATTTAAAAAATAACCAAGATTGTTCCGATAGTTCTTAACAGTCTTATCAGAACAATACGTTTCACGATCATTCAGAAACAGATCACGAGCTTCAGTAAGTACCATTCTTATTTCCTCCAGTAATAGTAATGTGACCAGTAGATCTATCCTGATAGATATGTAGACCATCCGAATCAGCTTTTGCTAACAACTCTCCTAACCTCCACCTGGAATAAATATTTTCTTTAGCAGACATACGGAGCCGGTTTACTTCCTGGTTAAGATAATATAGATTCATTATCGCACCTCTCTTTCAGTTCTTTTATTTGCTGTTCCATGCCGTTACACTTAATACGTAGATCCCGGAGCTGTGACCAGAGATCCATAGCAGCTTCCTGATCCTGCATGGAACGATTCTCCAAATAATAACATCCTGCTATAATCAAAGTTATGATAATAGCTGTGACACATATACAGATACATATTCCCATACGCCATAATCCTCAAAAACAAAATAAATAAAAATACTCACAAGAGCATAAAAAACGAATAAAATAATACCCTCGACTTCTCCCCATAGATGAAGAGAATCCGTAGTACCGACTAAAGCCAAAGACCAAATTAAAAAGTAAAAAAAATCACATAAGTTTTCATTAAGAACCTCCTATTCATGTATCTCAAATTCACTGCAGTTTTCCCGGGTCCGGAAAATCTAACGAGATACATTTATACATTAAACTCAAACACAGACACCCGGTTCGAGTAGTTGGGAACATCCACCTTATAGGTTTTTATGCAATCTATTGACAAATGCACACCGAACTTATATTCTATAAATTGTAGAGCATCCATCAGGTTATTAGGTTCGCAGAAACCCAGGGTCCTCTCAGGCAGATCAAGGTTTTTAGTAACAAGGTAACGCTGCTTACCGAAAGTACATTCACACAAATCCTTTGTTATGTACTTGACGATATAAGAAACAGCTTTGTAAGTATCAGTAATTTTTGTTGCAGTAGTGTATCCGTTTCTATATTCTTTGATGTTATATATGTACTCACCGTCTGGATAGCTTGTCCTTAAGTATTCGCCATAATACTTATTCGGGACAGGCTCTCCTTTTTTATTGAGCATCAATTCACCATTCTTATTTTTACGAAACTTCTGATTATTCACTGCTTTTTCAAATGTCAGTTCATCAACGTTTGAGACCAGTGCGTGAAAATGCCAGGCACCGGACTCATGTTGCTCCGGTACGATCAGTGCCTTTAACTTCGGACATTTCTTTTTGATGTTGTGAAACCAGTTCGATACCTTCTTTTTCGATTCCGAAAAATTGAATTCATCGAAATGATCCACTGGATCAAATGTCAATGTAAAAAACCATTCCCATTTATTTGCCCGGCCATAATCATAGATCATACGTTTTGACCGGTTCAATGATGAGATCAGCGACCGCTCCCTACGACTGGCAGCTTCCTCAGGAGAGATATATTCTTCCTCCAGATCGGCAGCTTCATCAATCTCTTCATCAATCTCTGACCCTATTTCCGTAACCTGCAGAGGATCATATGACATATCAAATGATGATATTTGTTTTAATTCAATCCATTTATCAATATCAAATTCTTCATCCTCATCATCATAATCAGTAGTATGTAGATCGGGAAGATTATATGGTCTCCAATAATCATCTTTGGTTCTGATTGCCCGATGATAATACGTCAACTGAAAAGTACCATTTTTATACTTTTTAAGACGTACATTATATGGCATATAAATTACCTCAATTTTACAAAACTACCCTAATTGTGTTGCTATTGTCAAGTAAAGGGAACGGGATCGCCTGCGGCGACCCGTTCCGGCAACACAACCGGCAAAATTTCGGTTCGCCTGTTGCGCGTGAGACGAGCTCACGCGCATCCAGCCAAACCTCGATATTTAATTTTTCATAGTTTGATCTGCATGTCGTAGTTGTCTCTATAAAACTTCTCCAGCTTCTCCCGCCAGGACTTCATCTCCCAGTCGAAGTCCAGCGGGATGAAGTTGGTATCATAGAAGACCCCTTCGAACAATGCAGCGTTTTTCTCTACCACAAAATCCGTATATTTCCCGGTGTTGAGGTAGAGAAAACGATAATGGATATGCGTAGAGGAGCTCTTGACCAGGATCACCACATTCATCTGGTTGCGGATCCGGTTATAGACCATCTGCGCATCAATGCTGGTAAAGACGAATAGGCAGTTTTGCTTCCCCAGCGTATTGATAAATATACTGATATCCTTAAGCTTCCGGTAATCCTGAGCATCACAGCCGTTATAGATCTCATCGATCAGGACAACCTTCGGCGAGAGATCCAACGGCAGCTCATCCATAGAATTAACAAACCGGAATTCAGGATCTCGGGGAGAATATAAATTTGTATACACCGGCAGATAAATCCCCTGCTGCTTACAGGCCTGCTGTAAACCTTTAACAAGCTTGTAAGCGATCAGGGTCTTACCGCTACGCTGTACACCATAAATACCGACAATAGCTCCGGGCATAATATACCTCCGATCTTACGACCTCAATAACAAAATACTTTCCTGGCTGCGTCCGGGCCCGCGGGTACCCTCCCCGCAAATGGGCCCTATACCGACTGGACAGATACCCTGTCCTGCACGGCAAGCCGTGCACCGTCTCCCTGAAAGAGAAAACAGGGTTACCAAGGAAAAGGGAGGGGACTACTGCAGCCACTACTCCTGCTGCACATCCGTCACGTTGTTCAGAGTCGATACTTTGATACCGCGCAGGTATTCGTTCTGGGTATATGCACTCAGTAGATTCTGGAGCACCTTGGAAGAGAGCAGACCCAGGTTCTTGTTATGAGCCATGACCTTATCGAAAGACTCAAACATGGACCTCATATCAGCAAGATCATACTTCTCGATAAAATAAAAAGCCTGGAAGAGTAGATGCTGTTGATCATTATCGTATATAGGCAGAATCTCATAAATCGACCGTATGGGATCATTGCTCACATTCCCGGCAGACATAGAGTCCAAAATCGCCTGAAAATCAATACCAGCCATAACGCACTCCTTTCTTGTATCTCAAAATCAACACCGGCACACTCCGGATCCGGAGCTGCAGCATAAACAAATGAGATACATTTATTTTGTAAATATGATCAGCACAGAGAGTACAATATTCACAATGGCGAAGATCTTCACGGAATTGTCTTTCCGGAAGAAGTTCCCAAACATGATATTGCTCATTCTGGCTTTGTCCTGTAGGAACTCAAGATCCTGATTAGTGGCAGTCACCACAAGATCAGGACCCAAAGGAACACACTCTGATTCCTCCAGCAGAACATGATATTTGTTATTAAACTCATGCAGGTTCTTAGCAGACCGAACCCCGGAGTCAGTAACCATATAGATCATCAGTTTCGCCATCCTTTCACAAAGGTCAGTGCAGACCGAACCAGTACATCCAAATTGATGATAATGTAAATGCCAAGGCATACGCCAAACACAGCAGCATAATTAAATGCTTCCAGTTCCACTGCATACAATTTTAAACACCTCCTAACGAGTCTTACTAACAATGCGGATCTTACTCAGATCACAGGCAGCACCGACCACTTCCAGCGCAACATTGATAACAAAGACCCCGGCAAAAAAATAAGCAGACCAGACCAAAAGATCCATAAGACACCTCCTAAAATCGACCTATTTTTTCTTAAAAATGAGTAAAAAAAGAAGAGCTATAATAATAGCCAGAGCATACTGGATAAACTCCAATCGGCTCAATAACTCATTTTCATAACGCGTAACATAGACAGGAGACTCCATAAAAGCTTCATAGGTATCATAGACCGGAAACAGATCATCTAAGGGATCCGTAGAGGTGGTATAAGGCACCAGCATAATATTACCGGTGCCACCACCTGCAGCCGTCTCAGAATCGCCCGCAATAACCGTATCAGGAACCGAGAAAATCTCATTCCCGGATACAGTGATCACAGTCGATTCAGAAACAGCATCCGGATCAGATACCTCATCAGTCTTCGGAATATTCTTCTGAAGCTCCTCCGATGATATCTTTTCCTCCACATCTACACCTCCGTTACAGACGGACACCGCCGGAGAATGCATTCTTCAGCGCGTAGATGATGGTGAAGCCGAGAGCAAAACCGGCAGAGATGTAAACCAACGGCATCATAGAGCTTGTAATAACGTTGGTATATGCAAACATCTTACTGGGATCGAAATTAAGCTGCAGAGTAGCACTGCCCTCAGAAGCAGCGACCATAACAGCATTAGATAAAAACGGCATATCACATACCTCCTTTTAAAAACATGGTTTACAGTTACATTTATATAAATGGCCAATTTATATCTACTTAAAAAACTTACCCAGCATACCGGATAAAAAGCCCTTGCAGGTCTGTCCGGTAGCCTGCTGGATCAAAGCATCAATTGCTTCATAAAGCAAGACAACAATCTTGTAAATGGTCCACAAACAGCCGAACAGAACAGTCAGGTAGATCATATAGAACGCCATATCACCAACGAGATAATGGAAAGTACTAATAGCTTCCACGACAGGCATCCCGGTAAACTCACTGGTACCGTTGGAATCGACCATGGCTACAATCGTCTGATCGAACTGTTCCAGAGTGTTATATAAGGTCTGTAAGGCATCCAACACCAATACGATCATGTCAACGATCGAGGAGAAGAAACTGACGATCTTCTCAGGGATCTCTGTGAGGGATCCGATTTTAAAATCCAAAAAATTCATAGGCTACCGGCTCCCTCCCTTCGGAATATGTATGTGGAATGCAAAGCCGCGAAGCAGCTTGATCACACCAAACACCATAAATATATAAATAAGACCCATCATAAAATCATAAACACTCATACCAATACCGGTGATCTCTAAGGTCTTAAGGTAATTCAGACCCAGAACCATATCATCCGGCAGGAACCCGGGGGATGCATCAATCTTAAAGATACCAACGATAAACTGCAGGCAATGCAGGAAGATCCGCAGGAGCATGAGCAGGATCATAATAAGCAGGATCAGACCATTCAGCAGAGATAGCAGATCCGGAGTATGTTTTCCGGAATCATCACCACCACCCGGATCTGAACCGCCAGGATCAGAAGGCTGCAGAGCTGACACAGGATCAAGCAGGGCCTGCAGGATCTTGTCCAGGTAAGCTTGTAAGTTCGCCCAGGAAGGCAACGCACCCAACAAGGACTGGATCGCACCCAGGGGATCCGCAAACACCTGGAGCATGGCAGAAGGTATATTACCAAGAACCAGCTGCACCTGTTCAGGAAAGATCTCTATAATCCGGAGGACTCCGTTATAGAGATTCGTCAAACCAGTAGTAATAGCTCCCATAGGATCACAAAAGAAATCCCATATTCCGGAAGCTATCGCCTTAATTGCCGAAAGGATCAAACCGAGAATACCGGAATAATTCGTATCCGTTCCGGGATCCGGAGCAGTAGATGGTTCCGGATCAGGAGTAGCCGTAGGCTCCGGAACAGGATCCGGTTGAGCTTCTGCCAACGCTTCCGCAACAGCAGCCTTCACAGCTGCGATCATCTCAGCATTATTCGCTTCCTTGTCCGTACCGGTGGCTTCTACGCCATTCGCAGCTTCCTTCATAGCATTATTCATAGCGGGAACCTTTGCAGGATCCAGCTTCGTACCGGATAAGCTTTTCAGAGTATCCGGAGCAGCTGCAGTCATAGAGTGATAGTCATAAGGGAGATTATCTGGAGCATATAAAAGCTGTGAAGAATCACCTTTACAATAGCTAACAAATTCTTTAAAAACAGGAATGGTTGAAGTAATCAAATAGTTAGTATAACGATAACCAGTATCCGGTACAGGATAAGTAAGCCAGTTAAAAGAAAAATCATTTCCAGAATCATCTTTCATATACCAATAACAAGGAAATCGGACAGAGCCAGAAGAAATATCATAAATACCAGGTTTAACAATATAAGAACCCGAGGTAGTAGTTCCATAAGTAGCTAAAAAATAATAATATTTTTCATCGACAGTATTATAAGAATAATTTTCTTCAGAAAGGTTAGCAGAACCATTATAGTGATATGAAACATGAATATTTACCTTACCCGCATTACTTTCCGTAGGATAACCGGTAAAAAGTTCACCCTGATCATAATACTTTGCAGGATCCACCTCTGGCACCTCATAATTCTGCACCCGGTTAAGAAAATCAGCTGCAGCCTTCTGGAACTGCATATCCGTACCCATAGCAAACGCGCCAATGCCCCTTTTCGGAATATTAGGATTGAGATCCGTACCATGTCCGGGACCCGGAATGGGGGAAGGAGAGGGGGACGCGCTGGGATCAGGAGACGGAGTGGGAGTAAGACCACCAGTAAGAACACGGTACTTTGCAAATTCTCCTTCGTTTGGTCTGACTTTCAGCTTACCAGCTGCGACAGCGGATGCTATCAAAGCATCCATGTATTCGTCTGTCATCAGATTCCCATCAGGACCATAAACGTTAAACTCTTTAATAGGATCAAACTTAATACTATCTAAAAAGCTAATGAAAGCCTCAAACAGAGACATACCAGAATCATAATCATCCAGTCCATCCTTAATACCGGAAGCGATAGAGATCGTCTCGAAGATGTTATAAAGCATCATCACGAACTCAACACTCATCTCCGGAGAAACAGCAACAGATGCAGCCTGGGCAGTCAGAGACGCAGGGCCGGAGACTACGCTAGTAGCAAATATCACCACCGCCAGCACGAGCGGAACGATTCTCTTCTTGAATTTCTTTAACATCTCCATAGATCACATCTCCCTCCGGCATCAGCTGCTCACAAGCAGCAAAGATATCATCACGCCGATCAGCAAAGTCACGACAGCAGTTAAGCGGATACCGCTCATTCTGCATCAGGCAGTACTTACATACTTTAGGATCGAAATAAACTACCATAGCATCACCTGGTAATTACGACTTCTACACAGCCACCACCACCGGGCAGGATAGAACGAACGATAGAATACATAAGTTCTTCAGGCACATCAGCCTGCTCACCAAGAAATATCACATCAGTCACCTCACCGGTGCTGTCATAATCAACACCTTCACGAATCGTAATCCCATTCGCATACAGAACTTTAAGCAAAGTAATCAGATACATAGAGCACCTCCTACATCGGGATCCGGCTGAACATCAGATGCATTACTAAGTAAAACATCAATATAATCGAGAGCCTCTTCTGCACTATGCAACAGCGGAGTTTTTAAGATTACATCGTCACTGCGAACGTTATCCTTACTGGCATGAATATTATAACCAATGAAAACTTCACCATTGAAGGTGTATCTGGAGCATCTGACATGCAAAGACCATGGAAAAACAGACACACGATCACCAACAATATCAGTTAATACAACAGAATGCGACATCAAAGTTCCTCACTTTCTTCTAAAAAGGGATACCGGATGCAGGTAGGGCTGCACCCGGCATAAAAAGGGGAATGTTACCGGTCACGCTTTGCCTTAATGCGATCACAGACAACGGTAACCGATACACAAAAGCTAAAAACCAACATAGCAAAAACAACTACTGCAGCCATAATGAACCTCCAATCTATTTACCTGTCAATGACTTCTTAAAGGTGAAGCTGTTAGCAACAACCATTGCCACACCGTCCTTGTTGATCCGGACATCCAGATCTGCTTCATAGATTCCGGGAACCTCGGGGAAGTCATTAAAATTATTGAAACCAACGCGAGCCTTTATCAGCTTGTATCCCTTCTGCTGTTCTTCAGCACAGGGAGCGAGATTATTCGTCATCAGATACCTAACGGATGTACCTTCATTGATCTCACCGGTTTCAGTATCAGTCATCTGGTACTGAGTTGCATTGAGGACAATTACCTCTTTTTTCATTAAGTCCATATTTTTACCTCCGTAAAATGAGAGACGCACGCAATTTTGATGCATTTTAGAAAAAATGATGTTATAATAAAAGTTAAAAAATAATTGCGAAAGCGTCGATTTGTGTTTACAAGACAAATATAAACCCATATATGAAATTAGTCAATAAGAAATAGTTAAATATATGAAATTAAAATAGGAGAGTAGCATGGCTGTAATAGAAAATATCATCAAGATCATGAACCAAAAAGGCATTACAGCATATAAGCTGGAGAAAGAAACTGGGATAAATGCAGCAACATTCACACATTGGAAAAACGGAACACAACCATCAGCGGATAAACTCGAGAAAATAATTGAATATATGAAAGTATCACCGAATGAGATATTCGGCTATAAAGATGATACATTTCTAACAGAAAACGAGCAGGAGCTCCTGGAGCAGTTCCGAAAATTATCTGAACGGGATCAGATAAAATTTATAGGGAGAATAGAGGAATTCACAAAAGAAAGGGGAAATCAGAATGAGTGAAACAATTTTCGGCTATACAATGGTAATATTCATAATCTTGATCGTGATACTTACAAGCAAGGTACATGAATATAGACATCCAAAACCAAAGAAGAAAGAAAAACCTATCAAACCAGTAATATCAAAAGATCCGGTAATCGATGAAACACCAATCAAACTAAACGAGGATCCCAGATATAAAGACTTCATTAATGCACAATGGGACGAAATGAACAAATAACTCAATACGTAAATGCCATACGGTCACTTCCTTATATAATATCGACCTAGATAGCTACGGACCAGAAGGTCGTGGGTTCGAATCCTGTCACGTACATCTAAGGCCCCGGAGATGATGTCTCCGGGGTTTTTTGTATTTCATTTTAGAAAAGTTTTAGAAATACTTCCCACTCCGTATATTTACGTAGTACTTATGTCATGCTAAAATAATGAGGTAAATGGAGGAAGCTGTATTAGTATGAACAAACAGGATTTTATAGACCGGCTGCGGATGGCACTGAACGGACGTGTGTCCCCCGGCTTGGTTATGGATAATGTCAATTATTACGAAGACTATATTAATACGGAGATCCGGAAGGGCCGTACGGAAGAGGAAGTACTGGAGAGTCTGGGAGATCCGAGACTGATTGCGCGTACGATCATTCAGACCAATGGTGGTGATAATCGGTCCGGCTATCGTAATACCGTCTATGGAAACGGAGAATACAGAGAAGCAGCAGGATCGACGGTACATCACAGTTATAACGGAGACGGCAATGGCGAATATGGCACCCACCGGAGTAAAATGGCAGATGTATTAGCGAAGCTGCCGGTCTGGGTCTGGATTATTCTGGGGATCCTTGTGGTGGTATTGGTGATCAGCGCGGTATTTTCAGTACTATCCTTCCTGGCACCGGTATTGATCCCGATTCTGGTAGTACTGTTTTTGGTAAAACTGTTTCGAGACTGGCTGAACTAGTAACTATTCAGAGCCGTTAAATATAACCGAAGGGATGTCGAATGCTTGCATTCGTAAGAACCGTCGGTTATATTTATTTGGCGATTTAGCCTCTATGAGCAAAAGGAAAGCCTCGAAGAGGCGATTTTGCGAATGGGCTCTGAATAGAGTTAATTACCACGTAAAGAGCCATCAGGGGGAAGCTGATGGCTCTTTTGAGGGGAGTATAAATAAATAATACATAAGGGTGCAAATAGAATCATGAAGGGTTCTTCTATTCACATTTATGATTATAGTACTAATGTCACAAAAATGCAAGATAAAAATTGGTTCTAAAGTACCATAAATTTAAAAGCATATTTTTGTGAAAAATAGACATACTACTCCTGTAACTAAAAATCCTGTTAGGAGGTCACAGATATGTCTAATAATTACGATCAGAACAACGAGAACAAGTATAGTAACTCTTATGGCGAGAACCAGAACTCTCAGAATAAGCAGAGCAGTAAGAATCAGAACAAGAATCAGAGTAAGAACCAGAATAGGGATCAGAGCGAGAATAAGGAGCAGAATAAGAACTGCTAGTTTTTGTGCATAAGAAGTCAGGGGCGTTCGCAGGAATGCCCCTATTTACATATTTTTGGAATGCATATATAATGTTCCTATGTTTGATTGAGATACGGAGGAACGAATGAGACGTTTTGAATTGATCGCCCCCTGCCATTTCGGTATGGAATCGGTGCTTAAGAGAGAGATTACAGATCTCGGATATGATATTACGGATGTGGCAGATGGCCGTGTGACTTTTTTCGGTGATGAAGAAGCTTTATGCAGAGCTAATATTTTTCTGCGCACAGCGGAGAGAATTCTGATCAAGATCGGAAACTTTCACGCAGAGACATTTGAAGAACTGTTTCAGGGAACGAAAAGTCTGCCCTGGGAAGACTACATTCCTAAGGACGGTAAGTTCTGGGTAGCAAAAGCGGCCAGCGTAAAGTCCAAATTATTCAGTCCTTCGGATATCCAGTCTATTATGAAAAAAGCCATGGTGGACCGGTTGAAATCACAATATGAAATCTCCTGGTTCCCGGAGGATGGTGCAAGCTTTCCGGTCAGAGTGTTCCTTATGAAAGACGAAGTGACGGTGGGACTGGACAGTACCGGAGAATCCCTGCATAAGAGAGGATACCGGAAGCTGACGGCAAAAGCGCCCATTGCGGAGAACCTGGCAGCATCGCTGATCATGCTGACTCCCTGGAACGGAGGAAGGATCCTGGTGGATCCTTTTTGCGGAAGCGGTACGTTTCCGATAGAAGCAGCCATGATGGCGGCCAATATGGCCCCCGGCAGGAACCGGAGCTTTACGGCAGAAGAATGGCCACATATTGTAGGAAAGAAAATATGGTATGATACCTGCGATGAAGCGGAAGAGATGGTAGACCTGTCAGTGGAGACGGATATCCAGGGATATGATATTGATGAGGATATGGTAAAAATAGCCCGGGAAAATGCGCGTATGGCCGGTGTGGATAAGCTGATCCATTTTCAGAGAAGAGGCGTGGAAGATCTCCATCATCCGAAAAAGTATGGATTCATTATAACTAATCCGCCCTACGGAGAACGATTGCAGGATAAGAGCCAGATGCCGGCACTTTACCGTACCATAGGGGAACGTTTTCGTGAACTGGACTCCTGGAGCATGTATCTGATCACTGCTTACGAGCAGGCAGAGAAAGATATCGGACGGAAAGCAGACAAGAACAGGAAGATATATAACGGAATGATGAAAACCTATTATTACCAGTTTTTGGGACCGAAGCCGCCGAAGAGAAGAGAAATATAACCTTTCATGAAGAAACGATTGCAAATCAGAGACCAAAAACAAAATAGGAAGGTGACATTGGTCCTCTGGCTCCTGTTGGGAACATTTTCCATGGTAGCAATGCTATGGACAGCGGCGCACAAGACGGTGGTGATTTCCGCACGAAGCCAGGAGCAGGGAGAACTGATCCCGGAATACCGGACGGAACAGACCGGAGAGATGCAACTGCCCATGCAGACGGATCAAAAAGCCGACAGGCAGATCTGTATACCACTGGAAGCGGGGACGAAAGCGGAGAATGTAGTGGTGGAGAACCATTACATGGAGAAGGAACTCTGGATCTACATAGAAAACGGAAGAAAAGCATTCTATAAGGAACGGAGGATCACAGGAGATCTGAATCCTGTGGAAAAAGGAATCTGCGAGGCACAGAACGAAGGTGTGCTGCTGAGACTTTCGATGCGGGAAGTGCTGGAATATCACAGCACTCTGGAAGAAGGATACTTATGGGTCGATTATGTCAGCCCCAAGGAACTCTATGACAGGATCGTGGTATTGGATCCTGTGGGAGGCGGCAGAGATCCCGGTGTGACGGCTTCCGGCTGTCAGGAAAAAGAAGTGGCACTCAGTGTTGCCAGACAGACAGCCCAGCTGATGGAAGACCGGCAGGTGAAGGTATATCTTACCCGTACAGAGGATACCGATGTTACGAAAGAGGCAAGAAGGCAGTTCGCCGACTGGGTTGGAGCAGATCTGTATCTGGAGATCGGATTGTCGTCAGATCCGGAGGATGCGTCGGTCTATGGGATCAGCGGAGAATATAATGATGAATATTATATTCCGGAGTTCGGCAACCTTCAGTGGGCCGATTGCGTTACAAGGCAGGTTACGGTGGCGGCCAGCAATCGGGCAGTGGGACTTTTCCCGGCAACAGAGGAAGATGTCCTGTGGGAGATCGCAATCCCGTCAGCCAGAATCTCTCTGGGGTATGTGACGAACGCTGCTGAGAGACAACTGCTGATACAGGAAGACTATCAAAAAAAGCTTGCACAAGGTATTGCGGAAGCTATTAACGAGGTTTATACTAATACGCAATGATGGATCATATGCGGTGAGGAGTGGAATATGCAGGGAAGAATCGTATTTGCAACCGGTAATGCCGGTAAGATCAAAGAGATCCGAATGATCATGGAGGACACCGGAATGGAGGTGGTATCCATGAAAGATGCGGGGATTACGGCAGATATTGACGAGAACGGAAAAACCTACGAGGAAAATGCTTTGATCAAGGCCAGAGCGGTGGCGGCGTTTACGAATGACATCGTCATGGCGGATGACTCCGGACTGGAGATTGACTATCTGAATAAGGAACCGGGGATATACTCGGCAAGATATCTTGGAGAGGATACTCCTTATTCTGTGAAAAACGCAAATCTGATCCAGAGACTGGAAGGGGTGCCGGAGGAACAACGGACAGCCAGATTCGTGTGTGCCATTGCCGCTGTATTACCGGACGGAAGAGAACTGACGACCCGCGCTGCGATTGAGGGCAGGATCGGATATGATGAAAAAGGGAAGAACGGATTCGGATATGACCCCATTTTCTATGTACCGGAGTTCGGAAAGACAACCGCGGAACTTACAGAAGAAGAGAAGAACCAGGTCAGTCACAGAGGAAAAGCGCTGCAGCTGATGAAAGAGGAACTTAAGAAATATGAAAATATTGATCGTAAGTGACACCCATAAAAAGAACGAAAATTATTTCAAAGTGCTGGAAATGCATCATCCGGATATGGTGATCCACTGCGGTGATGCGGAGGGGAGTGAGTATGCCCTGTCTGCTGCTGCAAAATGTCCGGTATATATTGTGCTGGGGAATAACGATTTTTTTTCGGATCTGCCCAGAGAGATCACCCTGGATATCGGACCCTATAAGGTATGGGTGACTCATGGACATAATTATTATGTCTCCATGGGGAATGAGACGATCAAAAAAGAAGCCATTGATCGTGGTGCGGATATTGTATTGTATGGACATACACACCGCCCGGTGATCGATATCGATGACGATATCATTGCGGTGAATCCCGGAAGCCTGTCTTATCCAAGACAGGAAGGACGTCAGCCGTCTTATGCCATTATGGAGATCGATAGAGAAGAAAAAGTACATTTTACCATTGCATATCTGCGATAATGGTTCCGGTGTAAAACACGTAGTACAGACGTAGGAGTTCTGCAACTTTTCTCTTGACAGATAGAAAAAAACTAGGTTATAATTACACCTGCGTTGTCGGAGGTTCCGGTGTGACGCAGCCTCGGGGTGTGGCTCAGCTTGGCTAGAGCACCTGGTTTGGGACCAGGGGGTCGCAGGTTCGAATCCTGTCACCCCGATGCGTAACTTGAGTTTTGTGTTTATTTTTCAAAAAATTAGTACAAAACTGTTGACAAATGATGTCGGATAAGTTACAATATGCTTCGTCGGTTTGCTAATGCAGATGACTGACAGATATGTGTTCGTAGCTCAGCTGGATAGAGCAACGGCCTTCTAAGCCGTGGGTCGGGGGTTCGAATCCCTTCGAGCACATTTGAGATAAGGAAGGACTTAATTGACCGTCACTGTCTCGCATGGTGGGTATAGCGCAGTTGGTTAGCGCGCCAGATTGTGGCTCTGGAGGCCAAGGGTTCGAATCCCTTTATCCACCCTTTTTCATTAGTGAAGTGTCGTAATGGCACGCTTGGTGTCATATTTATAGGGCTATCGCCAAGCGGTAAGGCACAGCACTTTGACTGCTGCATTCGCTGGTTCGAATCCAGCTAGCCCTGTTTTTATTATGGGGTATTAGCTCAGTCGGTAGAGCACTTGACTTTTAATCAAGTTGTCGGGGGTTCGAATCCCCCATGCCTCACTTGATGTTACGATATCCTGACAACATACATCATTTTTCCCATTCTCAAAAACCCCGCTTGGGGCTTTTTTTTATGCGAAAGGAGCACTTTTATGCAGACCAAAGAAAACAAAATGGGTGTCATGCCCATTGACAAATTACTGATCTCTATGTCCCTGCCTATGATGATCTCCATGCTGGTGCAGGCACTGTACAATATCGTGGACAGCATCTTCGTCTCCAGGATCAATGAATACGCACTTCGTGCGGTATCCCTGGCATTCCCGATCCAGAGCCTGATGATCGCCGTAGCAGTGGGAACGGCAGTGGGTATCAATGCGTTTCTGTCCAAGACTCTTGGAGAGAAGGATTTTGAGAAAGCTGATATCATTGCCAGAAACGGTATTTTTCTTGCGATTGCAAGCTACGTGGCTTTTGCGGTGATCGGTCTGCTGGTGAGTCGCCCCTTTTTTGCCAGCCAGACGGAAGTCTTAGAAGTACGAGAGTACGGAGTGACGTATCTGACGATCTGTTGTGTGGCGGGAATGGGTATTTTTCTCCAGACGACCTTTGAGAGATTGTTACAGGCTACCGGTAAGACTTTCTATACCATGATCACGCAGGGAACCGGGGCGGTAATTAATATTATTCTGGATCCGATCCTGATCTTCGGCTATTTCGGAATGCCCCGGATGGGAATCGCCGGTGCGGCGGTGGCTACCGTTATCGGGCAGATCATAGCTGCAATTCTTGCTCTGGTATTTAATCTGAAATGTAATCGGGAACTGAATATTTCCATGAAAGGATTTCGACCGAACGGACATCTGATTGTACAGATCTATAAGGTGGGAGCGCCTTCCATAGTTGTACAGGCCATCGGTTCTCTGATGACTTACGGTATGAATCTCATCCTGGCGGCATTCGGTTCCGCGCAGACGGTATTTGGTATTTATTTTAAACTTCAGAGTTTTGTATTTATGCCGGTATTTGGCCTGAATAACGGAATGGTGCCTATCATTGCCTATAATTACGGTGCCGGTCATAAAGACCGTGTAATTAAGACGATCAAGCACAGTGTGGCATATGGCGTGGGTATTATGTTCGTGGGATTACTTGCGATGCATATTTTCCCGGCACAGCTTATGCGCATGTTTGATGCGGAGGAGAGTCTGATCGCTATCGGAGCGCCTGCCCTGGAGACCATTTCGCTGAGCTTTGTGTTCGCCGGGTTCTGTATTGTGGCGGGAAGTGTATTCCAGGCATTGGGGAACGGTGTCTACAGTATGATCGTATCTGTGGCCAGACAGATGTGTGTGCTGCTCCCGGTGGCAAAACTGTTGTCCCTGAGTGGCGAAGTGACGTTGATCTGGTGGGCATTTCCCATTGCGGAGTTAGCCAGTGTGCTGTTAACATCGTATTTCTTGGTAAGAATCTACCGTAAAGTCATCTGTCATATTGGAGAGCCAGTCGTGCAGGATGCTTGACAAGTTTAAGGGTGGCAGAGTATAATTAGGCGTGTTCTTTTGAGGACACGTAAGCGGTTATGGCGGAATTGGCAGACGCGCTGGTTTTAGGTGCCAGTGGTTACCCGTGTGGGTTCAAATCCCACTAACCGCATTTGTTAGTACTTGCAATTCCGAATGCCGGTGCTATAATAAGGATGGCAGAAGATTGCTGCAGTACCCGGAAGCATAGCTCAGCCGGGATGAGCGTTCGCCTCACACGCGAAAGGTCAGGGGTTCGAGCCCCCTTGCTTCCATTTTTTAGTAACTATTCAGAGCGACGGCAAAGTACTGGATAGTTATTTTTTTAATCAAATCAAAGGAATACAAAAGCAATGAAAGAAAACGTAAGAAAACAGGGAATTTTACTGCCGGTATCCAGTATCCCTTCCGCATATGGGATCGGAACCTTTGGCAGGGAAAGCTATCGTTTTGTGGATTTTCTGGAGAAGTCCGGCAACAGGTTGTGGCAGATCCTGCCGCTCGGACCTACCGGATACGGAGACTCTCCTTATCAGTCGTTTTCCACTTTTGCGGGGAACCCTTACTATATCGATCTGGAGATTCTGATCGAAGAAGGGCTTTTGACGAAGGAGATCTGTGACGGTTATGACTTCGGAGACAATGAACATTACGTGGACTATGAGAAAATCTATCTGTCCCGGTTCAAAGTCCTGAAGATCGCATTTGAGAATGCGAAAAAACAGGGACTTATGGATGCACCGGAATATCAGAAGTTCATCACGGACAATGCCTATTGGCTGGATGATTATGCCCTGTATATGGCAGTAAAAAATGCATTCGGCGGCGTCTGCTTTATGGAATGGGACGAGGATATCCGTCTCAGAAAAGCGGCAGCGCTTCGCAAGTACCGCAAAAAGCTCTCGGATGAGATCGCATTTTACTGCTTCCAACAGTACCTGTTTGCAAAACAGTGGAAAGAACTGAAGACTTATGCGAATAAAAAGGGCATAGAGATCGTAGGAGATATTCCTATCTATGTAGCTTTTGACAGTGCCGATACCTGGGCGAATCCGAAGCTGTTCCAGTTAGACAGGGAAGGTCGTCCCATCGGTGTGGCAGGCTGCCCGCCGGACTGCTTCTCGGAGACCGGACAGTTGTGGGGCAATCCGCTCTATGATTGGAAATATCATAAGAAGACCGGTTATGAATGGTGGATGCAGCGTATTGCATATTGCTATCAGTTATACGATGTGCTCCGTATCGACCATTTCCGGGGATTCGACGAGTACTGGTTCGTGCCTTACGGAGATCCTACGGCACAGAACGGTCACTGGGAGAAGGGACCGGGCTATGAATTGTTTGCTGTGATGAAGAAGAAACTGGGCAAAAAGAAGGTCATCGCGGAGGATCTCGGATTCCTGACCCCCAGCGTGATCCGTCTGGTGAAGAAGACAGGTTACCCGGGAATGAAGATCCTGCAGTTTGCTTTTGATGCGGGAAATGACAGTGAATATCTGCCTCACAACTATGATAAAAACTGTGTGGTCTATACAGGAACCCATGACAACGATACTACGGTAGGATTTCTGCAGAACATGCCGGAGAAGGATAAGAAGTTCGCGAAGAAGTATCTGGGACATAAGAATGATAAAAAGCTCTGCTTTGAGATCGTTCGGGCGGCATTGTCCAGCTGCGCGGATACCGCCATCATTCCCATGCAGGATTATCTGGAGCTGGACAGCAGTGCCAGGATCAATATTCCCTCCACGTTGGGATGCAACTGGAAATGGCGCATGGACAAGGATGCGTTGGATCCAAAGCTGGCGAAAAAGATTTATAAGATGGCAAAATTATACGGAAGACTGTAAAGTGTGCCACGCAGCGTAAGGCACATTGTAAGAATACGGAAGGGATAGTTTCCTTTCCGTATTTTTTGTGGACAAATCATCAATATTTGCATGCGTGGAAATGGGGATAGCTATGGCAGGTAGCATTTTTTAGTGCATTTTTGTCAAAACAAGAGGACTTTTTTGTGGTCTTATGGAAAAAGCCACGTTATTATGGTATGGTTATCTATATTGGGCGGAGTCTGCAATCGGATTTCTGCGAGAGAGAGGAGAAACATGAGCCGTACTACTGACAGGGCAGGCCGTAATAAGGGACAATGGATCGTCATTGGGTTTATGGCTTTTGCTATCATAGTCATTTCGATATGCACAGTAATCTTTCGTTCCTATGTGCGGGGATTTCATAAAGTAACAGACAGAGAAATATATGACCGGTATTATGTGATGATCACAGAAGACCGCAAATCGGATTTCTGGCAGTCCGTATACCGCGGAGCTTTTGAACGCGGACAGGAAGAGAATGTATATGTGGATCTGCTGGGCGAGCATCTGTCCCAGGAGTATACGAGGGCAGAGCTTATGCGGATCGCCATGTCCTCCGGTGTAGACGGTATTTTTGTAGAATCGGATGAAAGCGACGAGATGTCACAGATGATCGACGAAGCAGTAGAACGGGGCATCCCTGTGGTGACACTGTATGGTGACAATACGCACAGTGCACGCTGCAGCTTTGTCGGTGTAGGAAGCTATAATCTGGGCAGGGAATACGGACGACAGGTATTGAAGCTGGCTTCTGTCAGTGAGAGTACCGCGCCCATGACGGTAGCGGTACTGGTGAATGCCCATGCACTGAACTCGGCACAAAATATTGTCTGCTCCGGGATTCAGGACGCACTGGAACAGGAGAAAATCCGGGGACCGGAAATAGAACTTTCCTTAATTACCGTGGACGATACGAATACTTTTTCCGTGGAGGAATCCATCCGGGATATTTTTATGAATGAAAAGCTGCCGGATATCATTATCTGCCTGAACGAATTGAGCACCACCTGTGTCTACCAGGCAGTGGTAGATTACAACTGCGTGGGCGAGGTCGCAATTTTAGGGTATTATGATACCGATACGATACTCAAAGCAATCGAGCGAAATGTAGTCAATGCAACGATCTCGATAGACACGGAGCAGATGGGAGCTTTCTGCGTGGATGCTTTGCAGGAGTACTATCGTTTTGGCTATACCAGTCAGTATTTTACGGCGGATGTCACAATTATTGATCAGAATAACGTGGGTGAATATTTACAAGCGCAGGAAGCGACAGAGTGAGGTACGCATGAGGAAAAAATTTCGACAGCTGTCTCTTCAGGCGAAGATGAGCAGCATTTTTGTATTGGCGAATCTGGTAGTATTTGCAGTGACGGTGATATTGCTTCTGGGAATCAACAGCATGTCTTCGGAGATCGATAAGGTCTATCAGGGGAATCTGCGGCTGAACGAAGTATCTGATGCACTGATGGCGGTGCAGGACAGTATGACGGATTATCTGAATTCCAAGACCAGTGATTCCCTGGAGGAATTTTACCGGAATGAACAGACATATTCCCAACTGGTGCAGGATATGAGCGATGGGGTGACGGGAGCCACCTTTCAGAGAATGGAACGCAGTATCCGGCATATGTCGGAAGAATACCTGGATCTCGTAAGTCAGACGATTGAGGCAAAGCGTGGGAGAAATGTAGAGAAATACCGCGTCCGGTACGAGAACGCGACACAGATGTATGAATATATCAATACCTATATTTACAGTCTGAACAACGAACAGTTCCGCAGCAACTCCGAGAACTACAGCCGTCTGTCGGCTGCTTTCCGTAATTTCGAAATGGTCAGTGTGATTGCATTATCCATCGTCATTGTGGTCAGCGTATCTATAGTAGTAAAGCTTACCGGGGAGATCATCAGTCCGTTAAAGGATCTGGCGGTAACCGCTGACGAAGTAGCGGGCGGAAACTTTGATACCGAACTGTTACAAGTACAGTCGGAGGATGAGATCGGCGTGGTAACGGGAGCATTTAACCAGATGCTTATCAGTATCAGACAGTATCTGGAAAGCCTGCGCGAGAGCATGGAAATCCGGCGTTCATTAATGGAAAAAGAGCTTTTGATGGAGGCACACTTAAAGGATGCACAGCTAAAGTATCTGCAGGCGCAGATCAATCCCCACTTCTTATTCAATACGTTAAATGCGGGAGCACAGCTGGCCATGATGGAAGGCGCCGACCGGACCTATGAATATGTACAGAATGTGGCGGAATTTTTCCGCTATAATGTAAAAAAGAGTAATGATATCGTGACGGTCAGAGAAGAGCTGGAACTGGTGGATCATTACATTTATATTCTGAATGTCCGCTTTTCCGGGGATATCCATTATGGAAAAGAAATTGAGGAGGATCTGCTGGACAGCTGCATGCCAAGCATGATCTTACAGCCGATCGTGGAAAATTCCGTAAATCACGGCATCAGAGAGATGAACGGAGAGGGAAAGATCCGGCTGAAGGTATACCATGTGGATGGAGATACGCTGGGGATCAGTATCCGGGATAACGGCATCGGAATGGATCCGGATACGATAGAAAAAGTACTTGGCGGCAATTATCACGAAGAGCAGTCAGGCGGCGGTTCCAATGGTATTGCGATGGGGAACGTTATCGCAAGATTAAAACTTTTCACGCAAAACGAAGATGTAATGACGATTTTAAGTGACGGGAAAGATCAAGGAACGGAAGTAATCCTGTATCTTCCGATAAAAGAGAGGGAAAAGACGGATGTATAAGATCATGCTGGCGGATGACGAAGGAATCGTGATCGATTCCCTGAAATTCATCATCGAAAAAGAATTCAAGGATACCTGTGAGGTGCAGTATGCCAAGACCGGCAGAAGTGTGATTGAACTGGCAGAGAGCTTCCGTCCGGACGTTGCGGTCATGGATATCCAGATGCCGGGAATCAACGGCATCGATGCTATGAAAGAGATCCGGAGAAGCAATAATCATACAGTGTTTATCGTAATGTCAGCTTATGACAAATTTGATTATGCGAAAGAAGCTATCAAACTGGGAGTCATGGAGTACATTACCAAGCCGATGGAGAAGACCCGGATCATTGCAGCATTGCAGAAGGCAATGGAGCGAATCGATGCAGAGCGCCTGAAACGCAAAAATGAGTTGTTGATCAAGGAAAAACTGGAGACGGTCGTACCGATTATTGAAAGCGGTCTGATCCACAATATCTTATTACAGGAGCATTTTCGCGAGGATATTGAGAATTACCGGTCAATTTTAGGGATCACGCTGCAATATGCCTACATGATCGCTGTGGTATGCGGGGATGAGCAGCAGGGAAACCACATGACGAATGCGGTGGGAAGCAGTGTCAAAATGCAGAGGCATTATCAGGAGGTCAGGGACTGTCTGAAAGAAAATTTTGACTGTATTGTGGGTACCGTCATGGCAAACAAACTGGCAGTGCTGGTACCTTATGAGAAAGATGTGATGGACTATAATGAGCGTATCGAACTCATTGAAAAAGCCAGAGAACTCACCAGATATCTGCGCAAGAGAACGGATATCAGCTTCCGCATCGGCATCGGAGAACCGAAAGATTTTCTGATGGCTTCGGAATCTTATACGGAGGCGCTGAATGCACTGGTGGCGACCACCGGCAGTGTGGCACATGTGGATGACCTGCCGATCAAATGCGAATATGGTGGAAATTATCCGGTGAAGCTGGAGAAAAAACTTTTTGCGGAAGTCGAGGATGGCGACATTGACAATGCTTCCGCATCGGCATCGGCATTTTTTGACTGGATGGTGGATAGTGGTTCCGATCTGATGAATATGAGGCTTAAGGTGCTGGAATTTGCCCTGTGGTCAGAGCACATTGCCTATGAAAAAGGTGGTATGATCTATCAGCTGAATTCCCGTGCGGAGTATCTGCCGCAGGTGATGGAAATAGCGGAACCGGCGGCCATGAAAACATGGTTCCTGGAAAAAGTGAAGGAAGCCTGCCGGAACGTTCTGAATAAAAGGGAAGAAAAGTCGGGCAGTATTATCGAGACGGCGAAAAATTATATTAAGAATAACTATCACAAAGACATTTCCCTGGATGATGTATCCAGAGAGGTAAATATCAGCCCGTATTATTTCAGTAAACTATTCAAAGAAACTACCGGGGAAAACTTTATCGAGTACCTGACCAATTTAAGGATGGACAAGGCAAAAGAACTGCTGCAGACGACAGAGTGCTCCATGAAAGAAATCTGTGCCAGAACCGGATATTCGGATCCGAATTATTTTAGCCGCAGTTTTAAGAAGAACGTGGGCGTGACACCGACAGAGTACAAGGAAAACCGTGGAAAGGGGCAGGAACAGGGCAATGTATAAGAAAAAGAGATGGATATGTGTTGCGTGGCTTCTGGTGATGATGTTATTGCTGTGTGCCTGCGGAAATCTGGAGACCGGAAAAAATCAGGGAGAAGTTGCGGAGAATGATAAGATTCAGATCGGCATGAGCTTTGACTCTTTTGTCATTGAAAGATGGCAGAGGGATCGTGACATTTTCGTCTCAACGGCAAAGGAACTGGGAGCGGAAGTGAATGTCCAGAATGCGAACGGTGATCTGGAGCAGCAGAAAAAGCAGATCAATTACTTCATCGACAAAGGAATGGACGTGATCGTTGTGATATGCATTGACTCCAAAGGATTAACAGAGGAAGTGCAGAGGGCGAAAGATGCCGGCATTAAGATCATTGCTTATGACAGACTGCTGCAGAATACAGATATTGACCTGTATATCTCGTTTGACAACGAAAGAGTAGGTACCATGATGGGAGAGGCACTGGTGGAAAACGGTCTGGCCGGCGGAAATGTGCTGATGCTGGGAGGCTCTGCCGTGGACAGCAACGTTGCCATGGTGGAAAAGGGCTTTCGCAAGGTCATGGAGGATAATCAGGTGACGATCTTGGATTCTATGCATGCAGATGGCTGGAAAGCGGAACTTGCCGGGGCATATATCTATGAGCATATGGATGTTGTATCGGAGGCAGATGCCATTATGTGCGGCAATGATGATCTGGCGAGCAAAGTGGTACATGCTCTGAAAGAAAAGAGACTGGCAGGAGATATTATGGTAGTGGGGCAGGATGCCGACCTGGAAGCGTGCCAGCGCATCGTCGAGGGGACACAGGTCATGACAGTCTACAAACCGGTGGAAAAAATGTCGCAGAAGGCAGCGGAGTGTGCGGTGCTTCTGGCAAAGGGAGAGCCGTTGCCGGAAGGAGATACGGTAACTATAGAGAATGGAAAGTATGAAGTTCCGTACATTGGTCTGGAACCAATCAGTGTGGATAAAAACAATATGAATGATGTGATCATCGGAAGCGGATTTCACTTAAAAGAGGATGTTTATCTGAACATTCCCTCGGAAATGCCCAAATAATATTGGATTTACTTTGAAAATGGGGAAAAGAGATAGATTCTAAAAACACAATAGGAAAAATTTGGTGACAAAGCTGTGCCGGCAGACAAGATATTGCTAGCACAGCTTATTTTTGTCCTCTGAATAGGACGGAAAAGTACAGAAGGTCGTAAAATCATGCTATAGGATTTATGATATTCTCTATTTAGCAACAAAAACAAACCAAATAAGGGAGGTTACTTTTTATGAGGAAGAAATTATTAAGCTCACTTCTGGTAACGGCTATGGCTGTTACGATGCTTGCAGGATGTGGATCCAATGGGGGACAGCAGGCAGCCACACCGGCAACAGAAAACAAAACAGAAACATCTGTAGAAGCGAAAACAGATGACACTGCCAGCACCACGACAACAGAGGGCGGTAAGATCGGTGTAGCAATGCCTACCAAGGATCTGCAGAGATGGAACCAGGATGGTACCAACATGGAAGCCCAGCTGAAGGAAGCAGGCTATGAAGTGGATCTGCAGTATGCATCCAACGACATTCCTACGCAGGTATCCCAGATCGAGAACATGATCAACTCCGGATGCCAGATGTTAGTTATCGCATCTATCGATGGTGATTCCCTGGGAACTGTTCTGGAGCAGGCAAAGGAAAAAGACATTCCTGTTATCGCTTATGACCGTCTGATCATGAACTCCGATGCAGTTACCTATTATGCAACCTTTGATAACTACATGGTAGGTACCAAGCAGGGCGAATACATCAGAGACCAGCTGGATCTGGACAACGCAGCAGGACCTTTCAATATCGAGCTGGTAACCGGTGATCCTGGTGACAACAACGCAAGATTCTTCTTCGGTGGTGCTATGGATGTGCTGCAGCCATACATTGATGCAGGCAAGCTGGTAGTAAAATCCGGACAGACCGATTTCGAAACTGTTGCAACCGCTAACTGGTCTACCGAGACCGCACAGTCCAGAATGGATGCTATCATTTCCGCTAACTATGCAGACGGAACAAAGCTGGATGCTGTTCTGTGCTCCAACGACTCTACTGCACTGGGTGTTACCAATTCCCTGGAAGCAAACTATACTGGCGAATGGCCTATCATTACCGGTCAGGATTGTGATAAGCCCAACGTAAAGAACATGATCTCCGGTAAGCAGTCCATGTCCATCTTCAAGGATACCCGTACTCTGGCATCCAAGGTTGTAGAGATGGTAGACGCTGTCATGAAGGGCGGCGAGGCACCCGTAAACGATACCACAACTTATGATAATGGTACCGGTGTCATTCCTTCTTATCTGTGTGAGCCCGTATTCGCTGATGCAAGCAACTACAAAGAACTGCTCATCGATTCCGGTTACTATACAGAAGCAGATTTACAGTAATTTATAAAGATTTACCGGATCTGAAAAGATCCTCACGGCAGGCGGGCGTATCCCGCCTGCCGTATTCATGGAAATACCAAAAGCAATTGTTTGATTAGATAATGTGGAAATAAGACTTGGGAGGGATACCATTGGCAAAAATCTTATTGGAAATGAAAAATATAACCAAAACATTCCCCGGTGTAAAAGCACTTGACAATGTAAACCTGCAGGTAGAAGAGGGAGAGATCCACGCACTTGTAGGTGAAAACGGCGCAGGAAAGTCCACATTGATGAATGTACTGAGCGGTATTTATCCGTACGGTTCTTATGAAGGAGATATCATCTATGACGGTGAGGTCTGTAAGTTTGATAAGATTAAGGACAGTGAGGAAAAAGGTATCGTCATCATTCATCAGGAGCTTGCACTGATCCCTTATATGACAATCGGGGAAAATATGTTCCTGGGCAATGAACGGGGACATAAGTACAAAATCAACTGGAATGAAACCAATGCCAGGGCGTCGGAACTGTTAAAGACCGTAGGTCTGAAGGAAGGTCCCCAGACATTGATAAAGGATATTGGTGTAGGTAAGCAGCAACTGGTGGAAATTGCAAAAGCACTGGCGAAAAATGCAAAGCTGTTGATCCTGGATGAGCCTACCGCTTCTCTGAATGAGACAGATTCCAAGGCACTGCTGGATCTGATGCTGGAACTCAAGAAAAAAGGAATGACATCTATCATCATTTCTCATAAATTAAATGAAATTTCCTATGTGGCAGATAAGATCACAGTGATCCGTGACGGATCTACCATTGAAACTCTGGTGAAAGGAAAAGATGATATTACCGAGAGCCGGATCATCAAAGGAATGGTAGGAAGAGAAATTGCCGACCGATTCCCAAAGAGAGAGCCGAAGATTGGAGATGTCCGGATGGAAGTGAAGCACTGGACCGTCCATCATCCCCTGTATTCGGAACGTAAGGTGGTAGATGATGTCAATATCATTGTGAAAAAGGGTGAAGTAGTTGGAATCTCCGGACTGATGGGTGCCGGACGAACCGAACTGGCAATGAGCTTATTCGGAAAAAGCTACGGATCCAATATCAGCGGTGAGTTGTATATTAACGGCAAGATAGTACATCTGAATACGGTACAGGAAGCAATCAAGAACCATCTGGCATATGTGACGGAGGACAGAAAAGGCAATGGCTTGATCTTAAGCAATCCGATCAAGATCAACACTACCCTGGCCAATCTGGATGAAATCAGTAAGCATACCGTTATTGACAAAGATAAAGAGTATAACGTAGCGGTAGATTACAAGAATAAACTGAATACGAAATGCCCTACGGTAGAACAGAATGTGGGTAATCTAAGCGGTGGTAACCAGCAGAAAGTACTTTTGGCAAAATGGATGTTCGCGGATCCGGATATCCTGATCCTGGATGAGCCGACCAGAGGTATTGATGTCGGTGCAAAATATGAGATTTACTGCATCATCAATCAACTGGTGGCAGAAGGAAAATCTGTGATCATGATCTCCTCCGAACTGCCTGAGATACTGGGTATGTGCGACCGGATCTATGTCATGAACGAAGGAAAAATAGTAGGAGAACTGGCGGGCAGTGAGGCAACACAGGAGCTTATCATGTCCAAGATATTATCAGCCGGTAAGAAAGGAGCATTGGCATGAATAAAACAAAAGGCCTCGATTTCATTAAAAGATATACCATGATCCTCGTACTCATCGTGGTTACGGCATTTTTCGCATGGAGAACGGGAGGAGCGATCCTGCTTCCCATGAACGTCAGCAGCTTGATCTCCCAGAATGCATATGTATTCATTCTGGCAACCGGTATGTTATTGTGTATCCTGACCGGCGGTAACATTGATCTGTCCGTCGGATCGGTAGTATGTTTTGTCGGAGCCATCGGTGCAGTCCTCATGGTGAACATGAAGATGAACATGTGGCTGGCAATCCTGATCATGTTCGTGATCGGTACCCTGATCGGTGCTTTCCAGGGCTTCTGGATCGCTTATGTGAGAATCCCTCCGTTCATCGTAACACTGGCAGGTATGTTGGCATTCCGTGGCTTGAGTAACGTAGTCCTGCAGGGTATGACAGTATCCATTAAGGATTGTACCACTTTCGTAAATCTGTTCGGTGGCGGTGCGGATTGCTATATCCCCGATTTCTTTGGGAACGGCCCCATCAATCTGACCTGTGTATTTGCAGGTGTGCTGGCAGCAGTGATCTTTGCAGTACTTCAGCTGAAGAACAGAGCAGATAAGGTAAAAAAGGGTTATGAAGCTCCCGGTCTTGGAGCTACCATTGGTAAGATAGCTGTGATCGCTGTTGTGATCCTGGCATTCAGCTATCGCCTGGCACAGCACAAAGGTATCCCCAGCGTGCTGATCTGGGTACTGATCGTCATCATGGTATACGGTTACATTACTTCCAATACTACTGTAGGCCGTTACTTCTACGCAGTGGGCGGCAATGAAAAGGCAACCAAGTTATCCGGTATCAATACCAACAAGGTGTACTTCTTAGCTTATATGAACATGGGATTCCTGGCAGCTCTGGCAGGTATGGTAACCATTGCACGTATGACTTCCGCACAGCCGACTTACGGACAGAACTATGAAATGGATGCCATCGGCTCCTGCTTCATCGGCGGTGCTTCTGCATACGGCGGAACCGGAACGGTACCCGGAGTTATCGTCGGTGCGGTACTGATGGGTGTTATCAACCTGGGTATGTCCCTGATGGGTGTAGATCAGAATATGCAGAAGGTAGTCAAGGGTCTGGTACTTCTGGCAGCAGTTATCTTCGATGTTGTATCCAAACGTGGTGGAAAATTAATTGCCAAGAATTAATTTCTACATATTATCTAATCAAAAGGGGCCCGGCGCTTTTGTGCCGTAGGCCCTTTTGATGGTATTTATTCGTTGCGTACAGGAGAAGGGTATGGATAAGGGAAAAAGACAACGGAAAAAAGATAATACAGGAAAGCGAAAAAGAGGAGTCGGCATCGGCATTAAGATCATGGTGCTGTTGCTGCTTCTGGCAATTACGGCGATCAGCTGTGTCGGAGTGCTGGTATGGACGCTGCAGAGTGTGATCGGGATGAGTGATCAGATCGTATCCGAACAGGTTGCAGAGCAGGAAAAGATAAGCACACTTTCCAGACAGTTCACTTATATCAACAGTCAGGTGCTCACCCATGTTATGACTACCAACAGTGTGACCATGGATACTCTGTCTGAGAAAATTTTGCAGGATATTACCGACATGGAACAGCAGATAGAGGAATTCGGCTACCTGCTTTCCGAGGGGGATGAGCGTAAAGAAGCACTGGACAGTGCTTCTGCAGAACTGGCAAAATACAGAAAGACGGTGGAGAGTCTGCTGGTCACCAGTGCCGAGAACAAAACCCAGGCATATGTATCTGCCACATCCAACCTTCCGATGTTTAATGAACATATCGAGAATTACATGAACCGGATGCTGGAGATCACAGCGCAGGAAATGGAACAGGCCCAGGGACAAATGGAGCAGAGTGCTGCCAGAGTGCCGGGGATCATCTCCGTGGCAAGTATTGCGTTACTTGTGGTAGTGATCGTGATCATGCTGGGACTGCGGCTGTGGGTCATCGGCCCGGTGAAAAAGGCAACGAAACAGGTAGATGAACTGGTAGAAGGGATTCGTTGCAACAAAGGAGATATTACCAAAAGAATTCATGTGGGATCGAGAGATGAAGTGGGAAGACTGGCCATTGCCATCAATGATCTGGTAGCCCAGATGCAGATCATCATCAGAGCCATCACCGAGGGCTGTGGACAGATGGAAGAAAAGCAGGCTGACATTATCTCCAATGTGGAAAAAGTAAATGCCACTGCGGATCATACCATGCGGAATCTGGGTGTAATGTCCAGGGGAATGCAGCTGGTGACAGGGGCAATCGAAGGTGTACAGCAGGATACCGGTGTATTGGATCACACGGTGGAAAATATGCTGGAAGTAGCCCAAAACGGAAGAAACTACGCAGCGGATATCAAGGAAAAAGCCGGTAAAATGAAAGTGACAGCGGTGGAGAGCAAGCAGGAGGCAACCCTTGTCATGAAGGAGATTGACACGGCTATGACAGAATCCATAGCCAACAGCAGGCAGATCCACAAGATCACAGAACTGACGGAAGAGATTCTGGGAATTGCCGGAACCACAAATCTGTTAGCACTGAATGCGTCCATTGAGGCAGCAAGGGCAGGAGAAGCTGGCCGTGGATTTGCTGTCGTGGCAGAGGAAATCCGCAAACTGGCCGACAGCTCCAGAGAATCTGCCAACAATATCCAGGAAATCAGCAATCGTGTAGTGGAGAGCGTGGAGGAACTATCCGAGAACGCCACCAGACTGCTGGAATTTATGAATACCAGAGTCATGAAAGATTATGATGCACTGGAGGATACCGGCAGCAACTATCATGAAGCGGCAGATCATGTGGATGAAATGATGAACAAATTCGGACAGAAGATTGACGAACTGCTGTCGGTACTGCAGAATGTCAATACTGCCAATACACAGATGGAAGCAACTGTGGGAGACAGTACGGAAAAGCTGTCAGTGGTAGAGAAAAACAATCAGGGATTGCAACAGGAGATGAAAGATATCTCTTATGCAGTGGAGGAACTGGCAGCCTCGGCAGGGCAGTTAAAGGAAAGCATTCGTTGTTTTACGGTGGTATAGACAGAAAAACAAAATGCACGGGATTCCCAATGGGAATTACCGTGCATTTTAACGTGCGCTTTGCGGCGTACGTCGTTGTATTTGCATTTTAGGAATTTTCCGGTGCGTGATGCAGCTCCAGCGCCAGATAGGAATTGTGGTATTCCTTACAGTAAGTCACATCTTTGTCAAACCATGCGGGAGGGACAAATGCCTCTGCTGCTTCTTTACTTCCGAACTCCACTTCTGCCATGATCAGAGGGGCGAAGGGGGCGTCAAAAACATCCAGCTCGATGGTCAGGGAATAATCTGCGGGAGGAGTGGGAAAGCCTTCTTTGAATCCGGGATGCTGTAGAGGAATCAGATAGCGTCTCTTGGAGATCACGCTGCCGTCAGCTTTTTCCCGTAAATGATAATAAGATACTTCGTTCAGCGGAAGATTGCTCTCGTCTCTGGCCATCATGCCGCTGCCTTTGTAGGTAAGATAATACTCATCATCCTGTTTTCTGGCTCTGACCACAGGATTATAATTCAGATATACCTGCTCGATATGATGAGAAGGATAGCTTTCCAGATTATCAGGTAAGGATTTCAGGGTAAACTTTCGCTCGATTTCCATAGTATTAATGCCTCGCTTCTGTAATTAAGACTTAAAAATACTTCTTTAGTATAACATGATTTCCCTTGAAAATACAGTGAAATCTACAAATATCTGCCCATGGGAATTGAATTACGCCTCCAAATTGTGTATACTAATCATAACTGTGCAAAGTCAGAGTGTATGACTTGCAGATGAGACAGGAAACAAAACGGAAAGCGAGGGAAAACCATGAGTAAGATAGCAATTTTTCTGGCAAATGGGTTTGAAGAAATAGAAGGTCTGACGGTAGTGGATATCTGCCGCAGATGCGGCCTGACCATTGATATGGTGTCCATTACGGAAGAAAAACAAGTGATGGGATCACATAAGATCCCGGTGACAGCGGATATGACACTGTCGCAGGTGGATTTTGAGGAATATGATTGTCTGGTGCTTCCCGGTGGCGGACAGGGTACGAAGAATCTGGAGGCATGTGAAGTACTGATGCAGCAGGTCGATGCTTTTTACGCAGCAGGAAAATACATCGCGGCAATCTGTGCGGCACCGAGCATATTCGGGCACAGAGGCATCTTACAGGGAAAAAGAGCCTGCTCCTATCCCTGCTTTGAAGACCATCTGGAAGGCGCGGCAGTGACTGCGGGACCGGTAGAGATTGACGGGAATGTGATCACTTCCAGAGGTATGGGAACCTCCATTCCTTTCGGACTGGCGATCGCAGGCGTGTTCTGCGGACAGAATAAGGCAGATGCCTGCGCACACGGCATTGTATATCAGCCGTAAACAGGCGTGAGAAAGACGAGGACAGAGAATGAAAAAAGCGTTAATTACGGGAATTACCGGACAGGACGGCTCCTATCTGGCAGAGTTCCTTTTGGAAAAAGGCTATGAGGTGCACGGACTGATCCGCAGATCCTCCATCAGCAACACAGGACGTATCGATCATCTGATCCGGGAGAATAAAATTGTTCTTCACGGGGGGGATCTGTCGGATTCCTCCAGTTTGGTGCGGATCATCGGAGAAGTGCGTCCGGATGAGATCTATAATCTGGGAGCACAGAGCCATGTGCAGGTGAGCTTCGAAGCACCGGAATATGCGGGTGATGTGGATGCGCTGGGCGTGCTGCGTATCTTAGAGGCGGTACGTATCGTAGGACTGACCGAGACCTGCCGCATCTATCAGGCATCTACTTCCGAACTGTACGGAAGAGTGGAAGAAGTGCCGCAGAACGAGAATACACCGTTCCATCCCTACAGCCCCTATGCGGTGGCAAAACAGTACGGCTTCTGGATCGTGAAGGAATACCGGGATGCATACAATATGTTCGCAGTGAATGGTATCCTGTTTAACCATGAATCTGAGCGCCGCGGAGAGAACTTTGTGACCCGTAAGATCACACTGGCAGCCGGAAGGATCGCCTGTGGTATTCAGGACAAGCTCTACCTGGGTAATCTGGATTCTAAGAGGGACTGGGGCTATGCGAAGGATTATGTGGAGTGCATGTGGCTGATGCTGCAGCATGACAAGCCGGAGGATTTTGTCATTGCCACCGGGGTACAGCATACCGTGAGGGAATTTACCACGCTGGCATTCCATTATGCCGGGATCGAACTGGAATGGCAGGGAAGCGGCATTCATGAAAAAGGGATCAACAAAGCCAATGGCAAGGTGGTCGTGGAGGTCAGTGAAGCCTTTTACCGTCCTACCGATGTGGTAGATCTGTGGGGAGATCCGCAGAAGGCACGTACGGTGCTGGGATGGAATCCCCAGAAGACAAGCTATGAGGAACTGTGCCGTCTGATGGCAGAACACGATCTGAAGCTGGCTAAGGCGGAAGCGATCATGCTGCAGGAGACTGAGAAATAATAGGATAGATCAGAGAGGAAGCAGAGTAACATCATGGAAAAAGACGCAAAAATATACGTAGCAGGACACAGAGGAATGGTGGGAAGTGCCATCTGCAGAGCACTGGAGAGAAACGGATATACGAACATCATCACCCGCACCCATAAGGAACTGGATCTGTGCAGACAGGATGCGGTAGAGGAATTTTTCGCAAAGGAAAAGCCGGATTATGTATTCCTGGCAGCAGCGAAGGTAGGAGGCATCATTGCGAACAGCGAAGCACTGGCGGATTTCATGTATGAAAATATGATCCTGGAGATGAATGTGATCCATGCAGCATGGCAGAACGGCTGTAAGAAGTTGATGTTTCTGGGCAGCAGCTGCATCTATCCCCGTATGGCACCGCAGCCTATGAAGGAGAGCTGCCTGCTGACTTCTGAACTGGAGAAGACCAACGAGGCTTATGCACTGGCGAAGATCTCCGGTCTGAAGTACTGTGAGTTCTTGAACAGACAGTACGGAACCGACTATATCAGTGTTATGCCTACGAACCTGTACGGACCCAACGACAACTATCATCCGACTCACAGCCATGTGCTCCCGGCATTGATCCGCCGTTTCCATGAGGCGAAGGTGTCCGGCGCGAAGGAAGTGGTCTGCTGGGGTACCGGAACTCCCCTGCGCGAGTTCCTCTATGTGGATGATCTGGCGGATGCCTGCGTTTATCTGATGAATACTTACAGCGGCAATGAGACTGTGAATCTGGGAACCGGCAAGGAACTGACCATCCGGGAACTGACAGAGCTGGTGGCAAAGGTCGTAGGCTATACCGGAGAGATCAAATGGGATCCCAGCAAGCCGGACGGAACCCCCAGAAAGCTTTTAGATGTCAGCAAGCTGGAGAGTCTCGGCTATCATTATACGACGGAGCTGGAAGACGGTATCCGTCTGACCTATGAGGATTTCCTCAATAATCCCATGCGCGCGGAACGCTAGGGAAAGGTGTCTGCCGGTAGTGGGCAGCGGAAGGACTGGACGATTAACATGAATGATTTTCAGAAGACAGCGAAAGAAATGCTGGATTTTATAGAGAAAAGCCCCACCTGTTTTCATGCGGTTGTGAATATCGGAGCAATGCTGGAAGAGGCAGGATATGTCAGACTGCGGGAAAACGAGGAATGGAAGCTTGTGAAGGGTGGAAAATATTACACGGAGCGCAATGATTCTTCCGTGATCGCTTTTGCTATTCCTACGGAAACTGTGAAAGGGTTCCATATGGCAGCAGCACATAGCGATTCCCCATGCTTTAAGGTGAAGGAAAAACCGGAACTTACGGTAGAAGATCACTATATGCGCCTGAACACCGAGAAATACGGCGGCATGATCCTTTCCACCTGGATGGACAGACCGCTCTCCGTAGCAGGCAGACTGGCGGTGCGCGGAACGGATGGCATCCAGAGCAGACTGGTCAATATTGACCGGGATCTCTGCGTGATCCCAAATGTGGCGATCCATATGAACCGGGAGATGAACAAAGGTGTGGAGTACAATCCGCAGGTAGATATGCTCCCACTGTTTGCGGATGTGGCATTTGATACCGATGCCGCAGGAACAGCTGAGACCGCAGACGGACCGCAGGAGAAGCCTGCGCTGCTTGGACTGGCAGCAGAGGCAGCAGGCGTGGATGCGGAAGCGATTCTCGGGGAAGACCTGTTCCTGTATACCAGGCAGGAAGGAAGATTCTTAGGAGCAGAGGGTGAATTTGTCCTGGCTCCGAGACTGGATGATCTGCAGAGCGCCTTTGCGCTGACCAAAGCTTTTACGGAGAGTACACCTGCGGAATATATCAATATCTGCGCGGTATTTGATAATGAAGAGGTGGGAAGCGGTACCAGACATGGTGCAGATTCCACGTTCCTTGCGGATGTGTTAGACAGAATTACGGAGGGGCTTTTGGCAGATCACAGCACGTATCTGCGCTGGATCGCGGATAGCTTCCTGATCTCTGCGGACAATGCCCATGCGGTACATCCCAACCATCCGGAGAAGGCGGATCCTACGAACAGACCTTACTTAAACGGTGGAATCGTCATCAAATTCCACGGAAGCCAGAAATATACTACAGATGGTATCTCAGCTGCAAAAATGAAGGATTACTGTGAACGGGCAAAGGTGCCTTACCAGACCTATGCCAACCGTTCGGATATCGCAGGAGGATCCACCCTCGGTAATATTTCCACGGCACATGTATCGGTGTCCAGCGTGGACATCGGACTGCCCCAGCTGGCCATGCATTCCGCGGTGGAGACTGCGGGTATGATGGATACAGAATATGCAGTGCGGGCGCTGAAGGAATTCTGGGGCGAATGATGAATTATCCCGGAAAATCATTAAAAAAGTATAAAAAGCATTGAAAGCTTTGGCCGAAAAGTGCATAGTTAGAATGAAAAAAAGATTCAAAGAAAGAATCAAGAAATGATCCAAAAAGGATCCGAAAAAAATACGAAAGAAGGTTGAAGTTATGTTTGAAATGAAACCGGAATACTATATTGGAATTGATATGATCGATCAGGAGCATAAGCAGCTGTTTGACTATGCCAATGAGGCTTACGAGCTGCTGCAGGAGGAGTTTACACCGGATAAGTATGACAAGATCGATGCAATTCTGGAAAAACTGCGTGATTATACCGTAAAACATTTTACAGATGAAGAAGCGTATATGGAATCCATTCAGTACAAAAAGATTTTTACCCAGAAGATCCAGCATCAGGAATTTATCAAGAAACTGGATGAGTTTATAGATCAGCATGAGAAGGATGAAGGAGATCAGGCCAAACAGGATGAACAGATCATGGATATTCTGAATTACCTGACGGACTGGCTGATCAACCATATCCTGCATGTGGACGGACAGATCCCGAAGGAATCGTAGAAGAGTGGAAGATTACCCAGGACTTTCGTGAATAGTTTTGTATCGCCTGCATACGATGTAGGAAATACAGGACCAAGGACGGAAATTCAGATGGACCAGAAGCTGGAAAACATCCTGAACCTTGCATTAGAGACCCCGGAGGAAGAACGGGAACAGACAGAGAGTCTGAATGTCGGTTACAGCGCGGAGATCCGCAGCTGGGAGCTGATCGTAAAATATCACGGCAGTCTGGACAGACTGCGGGAACAGAATATTGTGGTGGAGGAACTGATCGCCGGATATGCGATCCTTACGGTGCCGGAGGCACTGGTGGATACGGTATCGGATACCCCGGAGATCGAGTATGTGGAAAAACCCAAGCGGTTTTATTATGGACAGACGTTTCCTGCGGGGACATCCTGTTTTCCACCGGTCACTATGAGAACGCCTTTTCTGAATGGAAGGGGCGTTCTTTTGGCTGTACTGGATTCCGGGATCACCTGGGATCTGGAGGTGTTCCGGAAGGCAGATGGCAGTACGAGGATACGTTATCTATGGGACCAGACAGTCCTCAGGGATCGGACGCGGCCACAGGATCAGACAGTGCCGGAGAAAACAGGTAATGTGGGATATGGAAAAATGCCGGATGGATTTGCCTTTGGGACGGAATATACCGCGGAGGAAATAAATGCGGCATTACAGATGCCTGCATTGGATCGTTATCGCCGGATTCCCAGCAGAGACCTGTCCGGACATGGGACCGCGGTGGCAGGGATCGCCGCCGGGAAAAGTGCAGGTGGTCTCTATACCGGGGCGGCCCCCGAGGCGGAACTGATCGTGGTGAAGCTGGGATTGCCGGGAAATAGCGGGGGCGCAGAAGAAGGATTCCCCCGGACAACCGAAATCCTGCGTGGAGTGACCTATGCACTGCGGAAAGCCGGACAGTTGAATATGCCACTTGTCATCAATCTAAGCTTTGGTAACAGCTATGGTTCCCATGACGGAAGCTCTCTGCTGGAGCGCTTTCTGGACAATGCCTCCGAGATCGGCAAAACCGTGATCTGTGTGGGCAGTGGTAATGAGGGTGCGGCAAGAGGGCATTTCGCCGGGAATATAACGAGAGACAGCCGTGTAGAACTGGCTGTTGGAAATTATGAAAAAAGCCTGAATATCCAGCTGTGGAAAAATTACAGCGATGTGTTTCGGATAAGGCTGCAATCTCCGGGAGGTGAGGAGGCAGAGCTAACCACGAATATTCAGGGCGGGAAATATACGCTTAGGTTGGAGCAGACAAGGATTCTGGTCTATCTGGGAGAACCCCTGCCCTATGCGGTGGCGCAGGAGATCTATCTGGAGATGATCCCGGTGACAGGCGGTTATATCGACGCAGGGATATGGACGATCCGGCTGGAGCCGGTAATGACCGTAACGGGACAATATTATCTGTATCTTCCGGCGGGGAACGGCAGGGGAGACAGCACTGGCTTTTACCGTTCCACTCCACAGATGACACTGACGGTTCCCTCCACGGCAGCGAAGGTGATCACAGTGGGGGCTTACGATCCGGTCTATGATACCTATGCGGATTTCTCCGGCAGGGGTTATGCCGACAGCACCCGTACCATCGGTGTGACGGCAGCAGGACTGACCAAGCCGGATCTTGTGGCTCCCGGTGTAAATATTCAGGCTCCGGATGTTTATGGCAGTTTTCTCCCTGTTACGGGAACTTCTTTCGCCACACCGATTGTCAGCGGTGCCGCGGCGCTTCTGATGGAATGGGGGATCGTGCAGGGAAATGACCCCTTCCTCTACGGCGAAAAAATCAAGGCATATCTCAGAAAAGGTGCCAGACCCTTAAGGGGAGAGAGGGAATATCCCAACGACCGGGTGGGGTATGGCAGGCTGTGTGTGGCAGACAGCCTGCCGCAGACAGGAACAACCGAATGAACGGTATTAGTTGCGCATTGGAAACAGTTCCGGAACCGGAAGGAAGGAAAACAGATGAAATAACATCAATAATCCCCCCTGTTTTGTTACTATTGTATAGAAATGGATGGCCAATTTGTGTAAAAAGGCGCATTGAAAGCATAGTAGTAAAATGCTACTATGATTATGAACAATCGTTTGCGCATGAAAAACAGACTCTGGAAGACATAAAACAGACGGATTGCGCAGAGAATGGGGTGAATGAGATGAACAACAATTCCGGCAACGACAAGACGATGACGATCCATGATGTGGCAAGAGAACTGGGGGTATCTGCCAGCACCGTATCCAGGGCGATCTCAGGGAAAGGGTGTATCGGCGCGGCTACGAGGGACCGGATCCTTGCTTATATCGAAGAACACGGCTTTTATCCAAATGCGGCGGCACGGAGCCTGGCACAGTCCCGGACCAATAATATCGCGATCATCCTTCCGGAAGTGAATACTCTGGTGGATATGCCTTTCTTCCACACTTGTATGTATGGAGTGGAAGAGGTGGCACAGGCTAATGATTATGACATTATTGTGGTAACGACGAACGGAAACGATACCAAACCACTGGAGAGATTGATCAAAAACCGTAAAGTGGACGGAATGATCCTTACCAGGACTTATGAGAACGACAAATATGTGAAATTTCTGAAACAAAAGCAGATTCCCTTTGTGGCAGTTGGAAAATTCCCGGATGATGATGTGGTACAGGTAGACCATGATAATGTGGGAGCCTGTAAGGAACTGGTGATGGTTCTGTTTGCTAAGGGGATTCAGAACATTGCCTATCTGGGAAGCAATATGGATCAGATGGTAAACCGCTGCAGGTATCAGGGATATGAGGAAGCCTACCGCAAGGGAAAGCGGAAGCTGAACCAGGACCTGGTCTACACGGATCTAAGCAGCAGGGCTATGGTGGAAAAAGCGGTGGAAGAGCTGAAAAACAGCGGTGTGGAGTGCATTCTGTGCCAGGATGACTACATCTGTGATGAAGTGGTCAGAAAGCTTGCCCGCATGGGCGTGAGAATCCCGGACCAGATGAAGGTGGCATCCTGCCATTACAGCCGCATTCTGGAAAATTATCCTGTTACGATCACATCTTTGAAATTCAATATCACAGAGCTGGGCAGAAGATCCTGCCAGGTGCTGTTGGATATGATCCATGGCAAAACAGTACCGGACAAAACACTTTTGGACTATGAGATCATCCTGAAGGAGTCTACAAAAGGGTGAGTTGGAGTGTGAAAATCATAATTTGGAAAAACGTTTTCCTATATTTTACTCAAAAAAAACATAAAAAAAGCATTTTTTTCAAAAAATAGGATGCGCTAAAAATCCAGTAAAATCAAGGGCTTCAAAAGGCAGTTGTGCAAAATGCACAATTTTTGACTGCAATATCAGTCATTATTATAAATTGACAACATAAGGAAATGTTGCTAAACTATTATCGTAGACAAGCGGTTGCGCAATACGCACAAACTTGCAAAACAAAACAGGAGGATAACAAAATGAAAAAGTTAGTCGCTTTAGCAATGTCACTGACTATGGCATTCTCTCTGGTAGCTTGTGGAAACTCTGATGCTTCCAACACCAGCACCAGCACAGATGCCGCTGCTACTACCGCAGCTTCTACCGAGGCTGCACAGACCGCTCCCGCTGAGAAGCAGGACGTTTCCCTGAGAATCTGGGGTGCTGAGGAAGATCAGACCATGTTACAGGGCATGATCGATTCCTTCAAGGAGCACTATGCAGATTATGCAAACTTCGATATCCAGCTTGGTACCGAGTCTGAGTCCACAGCTAAGGATACAGTTTTAGCCGATATTGAGGCTGCTGCTGATGTGTATTCTTTCGCATCTGATCAGCTGATCGACCTGGTAAATGCAGGTGCCCTGCAGTCTGTTGATGAGATGGATGCAGCTCTGGAAGCTTACGCAGGTAAGAGCGTAGCTGATGTTAAGAGTGCAAATGCTCCTGGTTCTGTAGACGCAGCAACCAAGGATGGCACACTGTATGCATTCCCTATGAGCGCTGATAACGGTTACTTCTTATATTACAATTCCGAGTTAGTAACTCCCGAAGATGCACAGACCTGGGATACCTTACTTGCAGCAGCTGAGAAGGCTGGCAAGAAGGTTGGTATGACTCTTGCTTCCGGTTGGTATAACGCTTCCTTCTTCTATGGTGCAGGCTTCACTACTGCACTGAATGATGACGGCAGCACTGCTATGGACTGGAACGGCACCAGCGCTGATGGCGTTACCGGTGTACAGGTAGTACAGTCTATGCTGGGTATTGCCGGCAACAGCGCATTCCTTCCGATCGCTGATGGTGATATTTCCAACCAGATCGCTTCCGGTGACCTGTGTGCAGTAATTTCCGGTACCTGGGATGCAGCTGCAGCTCAGACCGCTTTCGGTGATGGCTACGCAGCTACCAAGCTTCCTACCTACACCTGTGGTGACAAGCAGATTCAGCAGGGTTCCGTAGCAGGCTTCAAACTGGTAGGTGTTAACAAGTATTCTGCAAATGCAGGCTGGGCAACTCTGCTGGCTGACTGGATCACCAACGAAGACAACCAGGCAGTACGTTTCGCAGAGAGAGAGATCGGACCTTCCAATATCAACGTTGCAGGTTCCGAGGAAGTTTCTTCCAATATCGCTATTGCAGCTCTGTCTGAGCAGTCCGCTTATGGTGTAGTTCAGATCGTTGGCGGCAAGTACTGGGATCCTGCCAAGACTTTTGGTGAGAAGGTAGCTCAGGGTCAGCTGAAGGCTGATGATGAAGCAGGTATCCAGGCAGCCCTGGATGAGCTGGTAGAAGGTGTTTCCGTACCCGCTGAATAAGTTTGGAAAGATGATCTGTTCCGGTTCTGTTACAAATGAATGATGAAAACGTTCTGGTGCAGAACGAATACAGAGAATAGAAAGGCGTCCTGAAGCTATGAACAATAACACGTAGTGGAGGGATGCCTTTTTTACAGGAAACGTTTCCGGTAAGCGGGTTCGACTCCTGCCTGCCGGGTTAGGTAACTGGTCGGGTGAACGCGGGAAGGTGTTCGGAACAGTTACTAAAATTTATATTAATATGAAGAAAGGAGAGGGCAGAGAATGAAGAAGAAAAAGAGCGGAATCGGCGGATTCTTCAAGGAGTTCGGTGAAGCAGTCGTAAAAGGAGATCTGTTCGTAAAATTATCCCTGGTCTGGATGGGAGCAGGATATATCCGCAGAAAACAAATTATCAAAGGTATTTTAATGACTCTGCTCGAAGTGGCAGTCATTGTATTCACCTTTGGCTTTGCCACAGAGTATGTACGTGATTTTGGAACTTTGGGAACGGTTCAGCAGGAGACGGTTTTCAATATTGTAACCATGCAGAATGAGTTCAATGATTATGACAACTCATTTATGATCCTATTGTTCTCCGTAATCTCATTTGTGGTCTGGTTCACATTCCTGGTGATCTGGCTTAAGAATGAAGTGACTGTTTACCGGCTTCAGAAAAAAGCACAGGCAGGAGAACATATCAATACGTTTGTAGAAGACTTGCAGCAGTTCAAGAATGACAAATTCTATATCACACTGCTGGCACTTCCTGTCATGGGTGTTGTTATTTTCACGATCGTTCCTCTGCTGATCCTGATCGCTGTTGCGTTTACGAACTATGATCAGGGACATATGCCTCCCTCCGCATTGTTTACATGGGTGGGATTTACCAACTTCAAGAATCTGTTCTCCAACGGTGGAATGACCATTACTTTCGGTTATGCCTTCCGTAGGATCTTGATCTGGACGCTGGTATGGGCATTGTTTGCAACCGCTACCACTTACATCGGCGGTATTCTGTTGTCCCTGCTGATCAATAATAAGAGAACCAAACTGCCCAAGCTGTGGAGAACGCTGTTCATTGTAACGATCGCAGTTCCCCAGTTCGTCTCCTTACTTCTGGTACGTAACTTTTTCGCTAACAATGGCATCATGAACACGATCTGTGCCAATGCGGGAATTACCCAGTGGCTGAGAGATATCGGCGCGATCAGTACCAGTTATATTCCGTTTTTGTCCGCTCCCGGATGGGCACATGTCATGATCATCCTGATCAATATCTGGATCGGTGTTCCTTACCAGATGCTGATCGCTACCGGTGTGCTGATGAATATTCCTTCTGACCAGCTGGAGAGTGCGAAGATCGACGGCGCTACTCCGATGCAGAGCCTTATTCATATCACTATGCCGTATATGCTGTTCGTCACGGGTCCTTCTCTGGTAACGGATTTTGTCAAGAATATTAATAACTTCAACGTAATCTATCTGTTGACCCAGGGTGTATATACCACCACAAATCAGGCAATGGCGAACTCCCAGGCGAAGGAAGTGGATCTGCTGATCACCTGGCTGTTCAATCTGACACAGAGCTATTACAACTACAAGATGGCATCCACCATCGGTATTATCGTGTTTATCCTTTGTGCGGTATTTACCCTCATTGCCTTCAGCAGATTCCTGAAGGGTGACAGAGAGGAGGCGTTCCGTTAATGAAGAGATTTGTTAAAACATTATTGCATAACCTGTTACTGGCATTTTTGGCATTTGTCTGGCTGGTGCCTATCGTTTGGCTGGTGGTCACTTCCTTCAGCGCATATACCGGCATGAATACCAGCACCTTTTTCCCGAAGGAATGGAGTCTGGCGCAGTATAAGAATCTGCTTTTTTCAGCAGACAGTGTGGCACAGTTCCCGAACTGGTTCAAGAACACCTTCATCATTGCATGTGCGGTATGCGTGGTCTCCACCGCTTTTGTACTGATGGTGGCATATGCGACCTCCTGCATGCGTTTCCCGGCACGTAAGCCGCTGATGAACGCAGCAGTTATTGTGAATCTGTTCCCCGGTGTATTGTCCATGATCGCAGTATATTTCATTCTGAAGACTCTGAACCTGACCAATACGCACCTCGGACTGATCCTGGTATATTCTGCCGGTTCCGGTCTGGGTTACCTGATCGCAAAGGGCTTCTTCGATACGATCCCGAATTCCCTGCGCGAGGCCGCTTATCTGGATGGAGCCAGTGAGGCTACGATCTTCTGGAGGGTTGTTATCCCCATGAGCCGTCCCATCATTGTATATACAGTTATCAGCTCCTTCCTGTCCCCCTGGATGGATTTCGTATATGCAAAGCTGATGTTAAATGCCGGCATATCTTCCCAGTGGACTGTTGCTATCGGTCTGTACAATATGCTGGATAAGAGTCTGATCAATACTTACTTTGGTCAGTTCTGTGCAGGCGGTGTACTGGTATCCATTCCCATCTCTGTATTGTTTGTCATTATGCAGAAGTTCTATGTGGAAGGTATTACCGGTGGTGCCGTGAAAGGTTAAACTGCTTCGGCAGTTTAACCTGGGAGAATCCATCGAATGGATTCTCCGGATAAATGTATGACATGGAGACAAAGAGTTAATTTATGGATAAATTTATCAAAGGTATGGATGTATCGAGTCTACCGGAGGAGGCAGCTCTCGGTGCAAGGTTTTATGACGAAGGCAAGGAGGGCGATGCACTGGAGATCCTGAAAAAATACGGTGCCAACTCTCTGCGCATCCGTCTTTGGAATGATCCTTACAGTGAGGACGGCAAGCCTTACAGTGCCGGTACCAGCGATTTCACCAAGCTGGTGGCACTGGCTTCGGCCGGTAAAAAGCTGGGTTACAGCTATCTGCTGGATCTGCATTACAGTGATTTCTGGGCAGATCCCGGCAAACAGTTCCCTCCCAAGGAGTGGGCGTATGCCGGTGCGGATGCACTGGAGAAGCATGTGTATGACTACACCAAGGATGTGCTTTTGAAATTAAAGCGTCTCGATCTGCTTCCGGAGATGGTACAGGTGGGAAATGAGATCACCAATGGTCTGATGTGGCCCCATGGAAAATGGGACAACGTTGACAATATTGCAAGATTCATCAGCGCGGGCATCCGTGCGGTGCGAGAGGTATCCCCGGACAGCAGAGTGATGCTTCATCTGGACTGTGGCGGTAACAATGCCCGCTGCAGAGAATGGTTTGATGCCTATGTACAGAGAGGAGAGGACTTCGATGTCATCGGACTGTCCTATTATCCCTTCTGGCACGGAACCATTGATGATCTGACCAATAATATGAATGATCTCTCACAGAGATATCAGAAGGATGTCATCGTAGCGGAGGTTTCTATGGGATTTACCATGGAAGACTATTCGGACAGAGAGAAGCTCGCACCAAAAGAGCGTAAGGGCATGGCGACCAAGCCCAACCTTGCGGAGGCGGTAGAGTATCCTATGACACCGGAAGGACAGGCTGCATTCATGCAGAAGGTCATGGAACGCATTGCGCAGGTTCCGGATGGCAGAGGAAAAGGCTTCTATTACTGGGAGCCGGCATGGATCCCGGTGCCCGGCTGTGGCTGGGCCAACGAGGAGTCCCTGAAGTATATTCAGGATCCCGGTCCCGGGGGAAACGAATGGGCCAATCAGGCACTGTTCGATTATGATGGAAATGCACTACCTGCATTGAAAGTGATCAGAGACTTTCAGAAGTAATATAAGATGCCTAACGGCGAGATGGAGGAAAAGATGGATAAGTTTATTGTGAATATCATTCACCGTCCGGAGATGGTTCCCGAGTATGCGGAAAAAGTAACCGGACACGGCAAAGAAGAGGATCTGGGCAGAAAAGCACTGTTGACAGAGTCTCTGGATATTTTCAAGTTTCAGCAGGAAACTGCACACAAGAATGGTTTGAAGACCACCATTCAGATGACCTATGCTTCCCTGTTCAATGACGAAGCGGTAGCACTGGCTAAGGCAGATCACGAGAAGTACGGCGATGAGATCGCACTGTCTCTGTTGGGACTGCCCTGCACAGAGTTCCGTGAAAAGTACAAGACCAAGGATTTCTGTATCTGGATGTTCTCCATGGAAGACAAAAAGTCTATCGTGGATGATGTGTTCGGCAAGTTCCATGAGAAGTTCGGATTCTATCCCGAATCCACCGGTTCTTACTATATGGATGCAGATCTGACCAATTATATCAAAGCAACCTATCCTACCGTAAAATGTGCGGTAGCAACCTGTTGGGAAGAAGGCCCCAAGGCATACCATACCTGCAACAACTCCTGGTATACCTTCATGGATGGCGGCCCCTGGGCACCCTGGATCCCTTCCAAGCAGAACACCCATGCACCAGCAGCCAATGAGGCAGAGGACAGCGGTATCGTAGCGATCCCCCATTTGTCCAGAGACCTGCTGGCATGCTATGACGGTAACGGCTCCAATTTCGGAACCCATCCCCAGAACGTACTGCGTGGTATGATCTATGACACCAAGACATGGGAGTATCCTTACCTGTACAACCTGATCGACCAGTATCGTTCCCTGGAGAAATACAACAACGGATACGCATACAACATGATGTTCGTAGGACCCGGCTGGCTGAACAAAATGGGTCGTTGGGAGCAACCTTACGAACTGCTGAAGAAGAGCTATGAAGACGGTATGAAGTACTATGGCGACCTGAAAAAGGAAGGCAAGCTTACCGATATGACCATGGCTGAGTTCGCTGATTATTATCGTCAGAAGAAGACCTACACCGAGCCCGAGTGTGCTCTGTGGAGAGATATCCTGTATGGCTCCGATAAGCAGTTGTTCTGGTATTGTGATCCTTTCATGCGTGCCTGCGTAAATATGGATCAGGGCGGTGCTATCGTTGACCTGCGTCCTTATGCTGCAAAGCTGGAGTGGCCGGTAGGTATCGGTACCAAGCATGTGACCGATGCATCCTATCCTTTCCTGATCCAGGAGAAGTACCGTGCAGGTTACTTCACCCACTATGCAGGAGAAGGTACCGTAAGAAGTGCCAAGTTAAAACACAACGGTGAAGAAGTGGATCTGTGCCTGTGCCGTACCAAGGCTCATTTCTCTCAGGAAGGCAACACCAGAATCCTGACACTGGATCCCGTAGACATCGAATTCTACGATCTGACCGTAAAATTACAGACCATCGTTTCCTTCGAGGAAGGCAGCTCTGCGATCAAGATCGAGCGTAAGATCCTGGAGATGAGCGATCCGAACGCTGAAGTAGAACTGAACGAGTATATCGTAGCCTGCTACGGTACCACAGAGTATTCCGAGGATATGCTGGGTATCACCTTAAGCACCAAGAAGGGTGACGAGGTAGAGACTCTGGATTACGAGTACAAGTGCCGTGAGATGGAGAAGGCAGACGCTGACGAAGTAAGAGCGGTGATCCCTCAGATCGAGACCGCAGTATCCATGAGCACCAACGCAGAAGGCGCTGTCGGATACGTGAAGGAAGGATACGCATTCTCCCCGATGTTTACACTGGGTTACAATTCCAAGATCAAGGATAAGGAGGTCGTTGCAACATGGCTCAAGCTGGAAAAGGCAAATTAAACTACAGATGTCCCTCCTGCTTCATGAGAGATATCGATATGGATATGTTCTACGATAAGGATAAGAAGGAATATTACTGTCTGCGTTGTCAGTACAGAGGTTCCGAAGAAGATGTCCTTCAGAAGAATGAAATGGCAAGATTCCGTTATGGCGCTATGTATGAGCGTTACACCAAATTCGATTTTGATTGAAAAAACGGATAAAGCGATTGGATAAGAAGATTGAAAAAAGGGGCTGTATTACAGCTCCTTTTTCATATATTCATATATGAAAAGAAATGAAAAACTCCTTTTGTAAAATCAATCTGTACAATGGGAGAATGTGTCACATGCCTTATGATAAAGCAGAGTAAGAACAGAATTCCAATCGCAAAAGCCCCATGATCGATCCATTTGTCCGATAAGTGAAGAAGCCGGAATTTCCAAAGAGGAAAAATAATAATAATCCCCAACACGATAGGCCACAGAGGATGAAAATAAAAGGACTTTGCAAGGTCACCCTCTAAGACACATAAAAACGCCCGGGTCATTCCGCAAAAAGGACAGGGAATGCCCAAAAAGAAACGCAGTGGACATTGATAGCCTGCCAGCAACAGGAATAACAGGAGCAGTAGAATAAATAAAATAAAAAATAATATATGTTTTGTATTTTTCTTCATAATATATTTTTTATATCACATTTATCGTTTGCTATGATCAAACGAAAAAAGCTTCTGCCTGAAAAGACAAAAGCTTTTTTGATCATGTGATTATGCAGTATATTTTCCGTCTACAAATACAACCTCTTCGGAATTGGCATAAGCAGCACCATATGCTTTGGTAAGAGCAATGATCCAGTCAATCAGGCTCCATACTCCGCAGCCACCGGCAGTGAGAAGCTTCAAAATTCCGAGACCAACCTGACCTCTGACGAATCTATCAACACCCAACTCACCAAGTAAAAAGCAGAAAACCCAGGCAAATACATGCTTATTAATTCGTTTCTCCATATAAAAGTCCCCTCCTTTGTTTTTATAATAAATCATTATGCTCTATAAAGGAGAAAATGTCAATTAATATACAAAAATTAATAAAATGTATTTTTATAAATATGTATTAGAGGAGCGTTTTAAAATAAAGCGGACATTATATCCGGACTCGTCACAGATCCCACGTACGATCTCTTCAGCTGTGTCCCGGACATTATCGTTGATACAGATAATACAGGAATCCTTTTTCCTGTTAAAAAAAGAGGACTTCGGCCAACGAATATAATAGGAAATCCGATTTTTTAAAAGAGCCCGCTCAATAAGCTGCTTACAATCAGGATCAGAAACTTCACATAATTCAATTTCGTTATTGACTTTCAAAGTAGTGTATAGCGGCTGCATGCTGTCACCTCCATTGGATTTACAAAGCGATTATAGCACAAGTGTTCCGTGTGGCGCAATGTATTACCGTTGCTTTTTCTTATGCGTTTGTAAAAAGTTTACGACCAGAAGAAGCATTAAAGTGATCAAAAGGATCAGAAGTCCCGGGACGATGCCGGGTGATAGATAATACATTTCTAAATGATGTTCTCCCTCAGGGGCCTGTATCGTGAGAAAAGTATCTGCATAGGTTCCGATATCAGAGGCATGTACTTTATGACCATCCAGACGAATATGCCAGCCGACATCATAAGGAATGGAGGTAACAATGGTATCACCTTTATGTACCGAAATATTACCGGAAAGTCTTCCTGAGCTGTGGGAGGTAAGAGTAATTTCACCGGTCTGTAGAGAGGTCAAAGCATCCTGCAACGCTAAAGTATCCAAAGACTCAATATAAGTATCACCGGGCGCTGTCGCTGAGGCTGAGACAACGGTTACCGTAACGGCTTCCCCGGCGTGGAAACATCCAAGACAGAGATTATAAATACTTTTACCGTACTCAAAAGATCCTGCCAAAGCATCATTGACATAAATATCTGCAGAGACAAATGGAGTCAGGGGCATATACATATATACCGGATCCGTATTCTCGGCGATGAAAGAATAGCTCCAGGAGGAAACAGGGTCATATTCCAGATCAGCAGGCAGACTGCCAGCAGGATTGGCGAGCTCTATATCGTATTTCTGATAGAATAAAGTATTCGATCCGCATAAGTTATTCAGATAACGGCTCTGATTTTCAAAAGGATCAGAAGTAAATGAGATATCCGCCGAAGCCAAAGGTGCACTGTAGATAAATTCCATAGCAGAAGGATTCTCGTAAACGGACACCGAATTATCCGTCGTTTTTAAGGAGTAATATCCGGAAGGCTCTGCAGTGTCTGACAAAAGATATTTCACGCCCAACAGACTGTCTGTCACAGGGGTGGTACCATAGCCGGTATTCCATAACCATGCCTGACCGATTCCGAGCTTAGATGTCAGAGCGTTGACACTTTGGGTATAAGTGGAAGAATAATGAAACATTCCCTTAAATCCCAAAAGCATTGGATCATTGGAAGTAAGCTGGTAATTCTGACAGATACGGTACATTCCGGAGTCCGAGGCTTTAATGTCATCAATCAGTGGTTTGTTGTCATCCAGATAAGATACGTATTCATCCATACGCATATAAGGAGTTGCGTAATCAATATTGCGGAAAATGGCTCTGCCATTGATACCGAGATCGGCTGAGGTAATTAGCAAAAGCAGTCCAACCACAAGCTCCAATGCCGGGAAACGATGCGTCTTCTCTAAAAAACATGGTAATTGATACGAAAGAACACATAGAAAGCGGCAACTCATATACAACAGGCAGAAGCTGAATAAAAAGGAATATCTGTAGTTGAAGGAATTAGGTGTTATAAAGCCGTGCCAAAAGATATTCAACGGCCAAAGATAAAAACTAAGAAGCAGGAAGCTTGTCAGTAAAAAGGCGCCAATCCTTTCCCGGAGAGAGATCCGTTTGCAAAATAGGAAAAGAATGGACAAAAGAATAGCGAGATATCCACAATAAATATTGGGAAGCCCGGTGACCCCAAGGTAGTTGACGGTGCCATTGCGAAGTTGTCCCAATATATCGGATAGTGGCTGGTTGATCAATCGAGGATCATAAACAACACTGGTCAGAGGATCCGACAGTTTTCCGATAAACATATCGGAAAAAGTCGGGATCAGCAAAGGAGCTGCCAGTCCCAAGGATATTAATGTAGAAAGAGCGAAATTTTTCAGAATTCTCCACAAGTCGTGCCGGGAGTGAGAGTAAGTGGTAAGAAGTCTGAAAAGAAGATAAAGGGCACAAAAGATTCCTGCCATATAAGAGATATAATAGTTGAAATAGAAAATTGCTGTTAATGGCAGAATGAACCAAAGATTACGTTGCTTGTCCAGCAGCTTTTCCACTCCAAGCAGGAGTAAAGGCAACAAAATGACACCATCCAACCACATGATGGATAGAGCAAATTGCAGATTATATGACATCAGCGCGTATGCAACGGGCAGTGGAAGCAACGTTAAATGAGCGAGTAATCTTCGATAAGAAGAGGTCTGTGCGGGTAATGAATTATATTTATTCCACAGGAAATTAACATAAACCGAAAACGTTAATCCGGAGAGCGAGATTTTGCTGACGGTCATGAGAAAAATAGCAAGAGGCAGTTTTTCAATGGAAAACAGTGTTGTCAGCCAGGAAAAAGGGCTTGCAAGATAGTAGGCATACAGACCAATATAATTGCCGCCGAGGGATTTAGACCAATGAAAGAAAATGGAATCATCTCCACCGATCAGATAATGCAAAGAGGAGAAAAACGGCAGATACTGTTCTTTCATATCAAAGGTAAAAAGAGTTACTTCCTTAAAAGGATAAAAGCCGTTAGATTTCAGAATCAACAGAATCCCCAATGTTGAGATTAAAGTTGAAACAATGCAGAATAGAAGATTTTCTTTTTTGGTTGATCTGGACATGAAAATGAACACTCCTTTGTAGCGTAAGATAAAAATAATATATTTCTATCTTACTATAAACATAAACTGAACACAAGGGTCTGCTATTGACGTGGAAAGCGTGCAAGAGTAAAATAATAGTACCGGAAAGGAGATCATACCATGGATATTATAGAGAAGATTGGCGATACCATTACAGAAAAAGGAAAAGTGGCGGCAGATAAGGCAAAAGAACTGGCGGCTATTGCAAATCTGAAGAGCCAGATTTCTACCTGCGAAGAAGTGATGAAGAAAAATTATCTGGAGATCGGCAAGATTTATTTTGAGCAGTACAGTGATATGCCTGAGCCTCCTTTTGAGAAGCAGTGTGAAGCCATTAAAAATAGTCAGCGTGCCATTGCAGATCTGCAGGAGAAAATCGATCAGTTGAAAACAAAATAAAACAGAAGATAGAAATACGAATAAAAACAGGGTTGACAGCAATCCTGTTTTTATTTATAATTCAGACATAACAATGTTATGTGAACAAGTGAACAGATGTAAACACAATAGGGAGGGAAATGACATAAAAAAAGAAGCAGCAAAGGAGAATAAAGAGACCAGAAAGCATCTTTTGGAATGTGCGGGGAGAGAGTTCCTGGAAAAGGGATATATGAAGGCTTCCCTGCGGAACATCTGCAAAGAAGCCGGGGTGACCACGGGAGCATTGTATTTTTTCTTCAAAGATAAGGAAGATCTTTTTGCTGCATTGGTGGAGAAACCGCTGAAACAACTCTATCTGACAATGGAGGAACATTATGCTGCGGAGATGCGAAGTGAAACGCAGGTGGTCAGACTGGAACAGAACGATGATGACCTGGAGACCTCGAGAGAGATCATAAGGCAAATGTATGCGAATCGGGATGCCTTTCTATTGTTGTTGACAAAGTCTCAGGGATCCCGCTTCGAAAATTGTCTGGACGAGATCGTGGATATTTCGGAACAGCAGTACCGCAGATTATGCGATATGGTGACCGGCGCTACCGGAAGACCGCGGATCGATGATTATATGACACATTGGATGGCGCACATTATGGTAGATACTTTCATGCATCTGTTTCTGCATGAATCGGAGGAAAGTATGGCACTGAAGCATGTGGATGCCCTGACCAGGTATTTGGTCAGGGGCTGGATGGGCATGATGACGGAAAGCTAAGATATATGCACCCCGAAAAAGTTCGGACTTTGCAGGGGTGCTGTTTCAGGATATTAACATAACAGTGTTATGTTAATGAAAATCATTATCAATAAGCACGAGGAGGAAGGATATGTATCTGGAAGTAAAAGACCTGAAGAAAAGTTACGGCGAGGGCGGCGGTTATGTGCAGGTATTGAAAGGGATCACTGCAGGAGTGGAAAAAGGTGAAATGTGTGTCATTCAGGGTACCAGTGGTTCCGGTAAATCGACATTGCTCAATTGTATCGGAGGCTTAGACACCGTAGATTCCGGATCCATTGTCGTAGACGGAATGGAAGTGGCAGGACTTGGAAGCAAAGCATTGTCCGATTACCGGAGAAATAAGCTGGGGTTCATTTTTCAGTTCTATAATCTGGTGCCCAATCTGACAGTGAAAGAGAACATTCAGGTCTGTCAGTATCTGACGAAAAATCCCTTGGATCTGGAGGAATTATTGCAGGTACTTGGTCTCACGGAACATCAGAACAAGTTCCCTGCACAACTGTCCGGTGGACAACAGCAGCGTTGTGCCATTGCCAGAGCGCTGATCAAAAATCCCAGCCTTCTGTTGTGCGATGAACCCACGGGAGCGCTGGATTCCAAAACCTCCAGAGATATTCTGATGCTGCTGGAGGATATCAACAGACAGTACGGAACCACCATGCTGATTGTCACGCATAATAATTCCATTAAAAATATGGTGCATCAGGTCATCATGATCAAGGATGGACAGATCAGCAAGAATTACCGGAATGAGAAGCGGGTTCCGGCGGCAGAACTGGAGGATTTGTAGGATGCAGAGGATATTGAGCAAACGCGTACTTCGGGATATCCGGGAAAACCTGCTGCGCTATCTGGCATTGTTTTTCCTGGTGGCAATGGTCATGTATATGGTGGTAGCTATCGTGGGAGCGGCTGAGACGATCATGCAGGGAACAGAGGAGAGTGCCGCTGTTCATCACAGAGAGGATGGACAGTTTGGAGTATTTGTCCCCCTGACAGACAGTGAGGTCACACAGATCACAGATAAAGGTGTGACGGTACAGCAGGATTTTTCACTGGATTTTCATCAGGGCCAGGCTACCTTACGTATCTATCAGGCGAGAGAGAAGATTGATCTGTTTGCTCCTGAACAGGGGGCAGAGCTGCCCATGCAGGGCGAGATCCTGCTGGAACAGCACTATGCGGAAAAACATGAACTGGGGTTAGGGGATACCCTTACCGTAGGAGGCAGAGATTTCATCGTTGCGGGAATCGGAAGTACACCGGATTACGATGCAACATATGAGAAAACATCAGATACCACTGTGGACAGCAATCTGTTTGGAGTCGGATTCGTCACGGCAGAGGATTACGAAGCACTGAAAGCGGGCGGACAGAATTTCCGGACGGAGGATTACACCTACACCTATCTGCTGAACGGAGCAATGAAGGATCAGGAACTGAAGGAACTGCTACAGTCCTTCGAACTGGATCGCAGCAAGGTGACAGATACCTATTTTCTGGAAATGCTGGCAGATGCAGAAGAAACGAAAAATGATATTCAGGACGGTATCCGGGAACTGCTGGATGGCGTGAATGAGCTGACGGACGGCGTAGATGAACTGGCAGAACATAATACGGATCTGACGGATGCGGCAGATACCTTGTTTGATGCCATGCTGGAGCAGGTAAATGACAGCCTGGAGGATGTCGGTGTGGAGGTGACGCTGACTTCGTCAAATTACGAACAGCAGCTGAACACCATGATCGCTGATCCGCATGCTTATACCGCATCCATGCGGCAGGATCTGCAGGATATTAAAAAATCGCTGGACGAATTGCAGGAGTTCCGGGACGGCGTGAAATCCTACACGGATGGTGTCAATGCGGCTTCCGCCGGAGGCGGCGCGCTGGTGGGCGGTATGAGTAAGATTACGGAGAACAGTGCTGCACTGAACCAGGGAGCCGATGGAATTTTCAATGCCATTCTGGGTATGGTCAATGAACAGTTAAAGGCTCAGCTGGAGCCATATGCGGCTTATGGGATCACCTTTTCCGGATTGACATTGGACGGTTACGGAGAACAGCTGGATCAAATGGCAGCTGTGTTTACGCAGAAGGGAGCATCCCAGACAGCGGCGCAATTGGCAGCGGTGAAGGGACAGCTGGATACAGTGGCACAGTTCCGCGATGGTGTCAAAGCTTATACGGCAGGTGTGGGAGAGGCAGCAGGCGGATCCCAGCAGTTGTTTGGTGGATTGAGTGTCCTGTATACTGCCAGTGAACCATTGGTAAGCGGAACGGATGCTGTAGTGGATGCTCTGATGGACATGGTGGAGGCACAGCTGAAAGAAAATAATATTACTGTGGATCTGACCGCGGATAATTATAAGGAAGAATTGGATCGGTTGGCTGCAGAGGGCAGCAGCATGGATATAAAATTACGGGATTCCCTGCAGGAAGCAAAAGACACCCTGGCGGATCTGGAGGATTTCCGGGAAGGAATCATCGAGTATACGGATGCAGTGAGCGAAATCGCAGACGGAAGTAAGGAATTGCGGGATGGCGTGCGGGAACTGCAGGAGGAAGCCGATGATATGATCGAGGAATATTTCACCTTCGATATTGATAATCTGACCCAATTTCTGATAGCGGAGGACAATCCGCGTATCGATGCCGCTGCGGGCGATGTGGTCATCAATAGGTTTGCCGGTATCCTGGCCGGAATTATTCTCATGGTCCTGTTTACTTATGTGATTTCCGTATTTGTGATACATAATATTGAAAAGGAAAGCAGCGTCATAGGTGCATTATATGCCCTGGGTGTGACCAGGGGACAATTACTGTTCCACTATCTGTTAAATCCCATGCTGATCTCTTTCCTGGGCGGAGCTGTCGGATGTATCCTGGGATTTTCCAAATACGGAACAGGCTGGCAGATGGGCGATAGTATTGCATATTATTCTCTGCCGCCTATGCAGATCGTGACGCCCGGATATCTGCTTTTTTACAGTCTGATCATGCCGCCTGTGACGGCAGCAGTGGTAAATTATCTGGTGATCAATAAAAAGTTAAAACGCACGGCTCTGTCACTGCTTCGTAACGAGCAGACGGCAGGAAAAGCCGGCAGGATACAGAACATGAATCTGGGAAATATGAAATTTCTGCTCAGATTCCAGATCAGACAGATGCTGCGGGAAATACGCTCTGCATTTGCTGTTGTGATCGGTATGTTCATCTGCCTGCTGATCCTGATGCTGTCCATAGACTGTGCGGTACTGTGTATCAATTTTGGAAATGCCTGTCTGGAAGAAACAAAATATGCTTATATGTATACTTATAAATATCCTACGGAGGATGTTCCGGAGGGTGGAACACCGGCGTATGTCGAGAATCTGAAAAAGGAATCCTATGGGTATAATCTGGATGTGACAGTGCTGGGGATTGATGATGACAATCCGTATTTTCCCATAGCAACAGCAGACAAGAAAAATGAGATTGTGATCTCCAGTGCTGCGGCACAGAAATTCGGTGTGAAGGTAGGCGACAAGCTGGTGCTTTCCGATGAGGTGAATGAGAGAGATTATGCATTTACTGTGAAAAATATTGTGCATTTTACATCCGGTGTCTATGTTTTTCTGGATAGGGATGTCATGCAGGAATTGTTTGATCAGGAGGACGATTATTATAATGTAGTGTTTGCAGATCATGCACTGGATATTGATAATGGCAGATTATATGCCACAGTATCCAAAGATAATGTGGCGGAAAGCTCACAGATTTTTACAGATATGATGGGACCGATGGTAGTAATGCTCGTGGCAATATCTGCACTGATTTTTATGATCGTCATGTATCTGATGATGAAAGTGATGATCGATCGTTCCGCCTTTTCCATTTCACTGATGAAAGTATTCGGTTACCGTAGAAGGGAGATACGAAGACTCTATCTGGATGGGAATTTCTATGTGATTCTGCTGGGAGCGGTGATCTGCGTTCCACTGGCAAAATGGAGCATGGATCTGGTGTATCCGTATTGCATTGCAAATGTTGCTATCGGAATGGACCTGAAGTTCACACCGCAGATATATATTATGATTTATGGTGGAATTCTTCTATGCTATATGGTGATCAATTTCCTGCTGGTAGGCAGATTGAATAAGCTGGTACCTGCAGAGGTATTAAAGAATAGAGAATAACCTGGAAATTTATGGAAAAGAGCAGGCCGTCGGGACTGCTCTTTTGTGTTGCTTTCAAATCACTATAAAAAATGAAATTTCTATATTGACAATCACTGCTGGGTGGAGTATTATGTAAAAAACATACAAAACATATCAAATTACTAGGAATAGTAGGAAATAAAAAAGGAGGACGATCATGGCAGCGGCATTTGATACGACAGAACAGAGAATCCTTAAGATCATAGATGACAACCGGGAGACTATCGTAGATTTCGCAAGAGACATCTACGATCATGCGGAGCTTGGATATAAGGAATTCCGTACTTCCGGGAAATTTACAGACTTCATGAAAAGCTTACAACTGCCGGTGCAGACAGGGCTTGCGATCACCGGAGCGAAAGCATATCTGAATCCGGAGAAAGCAGAAAATGCTTCTCTGGCCCTGATCGGGGAACTGGATGCTCTTCGGATCCCCACACATGCACATGCCAATCCGGAGACACAGGCCGCACACTGTTGCGGACATCACGCGCAGCTGGCGGGAGTCATCGGAGCGGCACTGGCATTGACGGATGCTGAGGTGGCACAAAAGCTGGATGGTCAGGTGATCTTCTTCGCCACACCGGCAGAGGAGTACGGTGAGATCGAGTTCAAGAACGGCCTGATCACCGACGGCAGGATTGCTTATGGAGGCGGAAAATGCGAACTGATCCGCATCGGTGCTTTTGATGATGTGGATGTGGCACTGGCGCATCATATTTCCTTAGAGGGAATCCGGCTGGGAAGCAACAGCGGCAATGGTTTTGTATCCAAGGTGATCCGTATCAAGGGAAAAGCAGCCCATGCGGCGGGATGTCCGGAAAAAGGTGTCAACGCCTTATCGGCAGCAAGCCTGGGGTTACAGGCACTGGCACTGAACCGTGAGACTTTCAGGGATGAGGATTGCGTGAGAGTCCATCCGATCCTGACCAAGGGCGGAGATCTGGTCAATGTAGTTCCCAGCGAAGCGGTGCTGGAGACACTGGTAAGAGGCAGGACCCTGGAAGCTTTCGCAGATGCATCCGTCAAGACGGATCGTTCTTTCAAAGCAGGAGCACTTGCCATGGGAGCAGGGTATCGTATCGAGACCATGCCGGGATATCTTCCTTCTCTCTGGCAGCCGGCACCGGAAGAGATGGCCGATGCGGTGAAAGCACTGGCAGGAGAAAAAACGGTATACGAGGTCAGACCGGAGGAACACAGCGGAGGATCCACAGATGTGGGAGATGTACAGCATCTGCTCCCTGTGATCACTTTCAATACCGGTGGTGCCGTCGGTGGTTTACATCAGGTGGATTTCGATATCGTGGATGAGGAAGAAGCATATGTGTTGACCGCAAAAATGTTTGCACTGAGTGCTTACCGGATGTTAAAGGATGGTGCGGCAGTCGCAAAGCGGACGAAGCAGGAATATCATCCGAGATTCGCAGATAAACAGGAATACATAGCATTTATGGACAGCTTTAATAAGGTGGAGGAAACGGACATTGAGTAAAGCAGATTATAAAATAGAAGGCACAGTTCCCAGAGAACTGTTGGTAAGTGAAGTACGAAAGGCCGCAAGACAGTTCGCAATGCAGTTCTTCCATTTCAGCAAAGTATTATATGATCAGTTCGGACTGGAGAAGACCAAAGATATCGTGAGACAGACCGTATTCGAGCTGGCGGTGGACCGGTCGGATCAGTTGCGGGAGAAAGCACTGGCGCAGGGATTGAAAGCAGATTCCGTAGAGGATTTTATGAGTGTCATTGATCTTCCTTTCACCGGATGGATCCCGGAATGGGGAGAAGACCATTGTCCTTACGCAGAAGTGTGGAGAACTTATTTTGATAAGTATCCCTGGTTCCGAGAGATCGCACCGTTTTACTGTGATGTGATCGATACCACCACCATTGAGAATTTTTCCAGGTGTCTCTCCCACAGAATTACACAGAATGTCATCCTGAAAGGTACCTGTTGTACGAGAGAGTACTTTGAAAGCGATAAGGTGAAGCGAGGAGAATACACTTATGGAAAAAAAGAAGAAATCTAAAAACAAGAAAAAATTTACCTGGGTGAATCTGGCACAGCTGCTTACGGTGGCGGCATTGCTATTATGGATGCAATGGGCAGTGGATTCCGGAAAAGTGTTGACAATCTTCGTGGCTTCTCCGACTTCCATTGTGGAAGAAGGGATCGAGATCATAACGGACGGAACCCTGTGGCCTCATTTATTGCTGACGATACAGGAGGCCCTGGCAGGTTATCTGTCTGCTGTGGTGGTAGGTATTGCAGTGGGACTGATCTGGACTCTGTTCCCGGTATCGGAGAAGTACATGAATGTATTCTGTTCGGCGATCATGGCAGTTCCGAAAGTAGCGATCCTGCCGCTGCTGATCCTGTGGTTCGGCATCGGTTTTCAGTCCAAGGCGTTTCTGGTATTTTTGTTCTCAGTATTTACAATTCTGTATAACACAGTGACCGGAGCCAAGGAGTGTAAAAAGGAGTATCTGAAGGTCGCAAAAGTATTTAAAGCCAATCGTTTCCAGACCGTATTTCTGGTCATTATTCCGGCAGCACTGCCGTCGATCTTCAACGGATTGAAGCTGGCAGCGGCAACGGCACTGACCGGTGTATTGTTCTCGGAAATGCAGTCGGCGAGAGCAGGACTCGGATATCTGCTGACAGAATCCCAGAACCTGTTGAACACCCCCAGGATGTTCTTCCTGATCATCCTGATCACCTTATTATCCGTAGGCGCAGTGAAACTGATCGACGCCATCGAATATGCCATCAGTTATCGATGGAGACATGTGTAAGTAGATTTTTAGAAACGAGGAGGAAAATATTATGAAAAAGAAAGTATTAAGCGTATTACTGACCGTCGTATTGGCAACCGGAGTGTTGGCAGGATGCGGAAGCAGTGCAGCTACCACTGCCACACAGAGTGAAAGCAGTCAGGCAGCAGAGAGCGGAAGCACCGCAGGAGAGACCGGTGATGATACCATCGTGATCCGTTCCTGCTTTGCGACCGGAATGACCGGTGCGGTGAACCGCTTTGCTATCGAAAAAGGACTGTATAAGGAGCTGGGTATTGAGTTTGAAAATGTGGAGGCCAGCGCGGATACCAATTCTACCGTAATGTCTCTGATCACCAGAGGCGAGATCGATGTAGCTGACGGGGATCCCAGTTCTTACATTCCCGGCATCTACAATGGGGTACCTGCCAAGCTGGTAGGAAATATGTGGAGATATTCCGGATGCTACTGGCTGGTTGCAAATAACGATATTAAGGATTTCTCTGATCTGGAAGGCAAAAAGGTAGGTACTGCAGGCGCTTCCGGCGGAATGAGACTTTCCGTATTGAAAATGTTAGAGAAAAACGGCGTCAGCACAGACAATGTAGATCTGATCGCCAACGGTGTATATCAGACAGCATATGCTTCCCTGACTTCCGGCGAGGTGGATGCCACCATTATCCACAATCCGTATGCAGCACTGGCTGAGACAGACGGTACCGGACATATTCTGGGCAGAGCATGGGATTACATTCCCGACTACTATACCGGAACGATCATCGCAAGCAACAGCTTTATTGAAAATGAGCCTGAGAAACTGCAGAGATTCCTGACTGCATACTATCAGGTACATGAAGAAGTGAAAAACGACTATTTTGATGAGTTTGTTGCCTGGGCAGCCAAAGAGATGAACACCTCCGAGGATGTAATGAGACAGGCTATCGAATCCGAAATTGACGTATGGCTGGATTACCCGGTAATTCCCGAAGATCGTCTGGCTACCACTTTTGAATATCTGAAAGAGTACGGCTGGGTAGATCCCGATGTCAGCTATGAAGGAACCTATACCAATGAGTTCGCCCAGGTAGCTGCGGATACTCTGGGAATGACAGATCCGGAAGCAAAATAATAAGAAAACGGAGGTAATGGAAATGCCCGCAATATCCATTAAAAATATCAACAAAACCTATATTGATCAGGACGGCAACGAAGTCCAGGCACTGCATGACATCAATCTGGATGTGGCAGAAGGAGAGTTCGTCTGCATCGTAGGACCCAGCGGATGCGGAAAAAGTACACTGCTTGAGATCGTGGCAGGTCTGCTGGATGCTACCGGCGGAGAAGTAACGCTGGACGGTCAGCCGGTACACGGTACCAGCAGAGATATTGGTGTGGTATTCCAGGACGCCTCCCTGTTCCCCTGGAGAACCGTACGGAAAAATGTGGCATTCGGTCTGGAGATCGCAGGCGTCCCCAAGGAAGAGAGAGAAGAACGCCTGAAGCGTTACATTTCCATGGTCAGTCTGAATGGTTTTGAGAACAAATACCCCGCACAGCTGTCCGGAGGTATGAGACAGAGAGCCGGCATCGCCAGAACTCTTGCGATGAATCCCAAGGTCATCCTCATGGATGAGCCGTTCAGTGCCGTGGATCATCTGACCAAGTGCACCCTGCAGGAGGAACTGATCAATATCCGTCAGGCAGAGAACAAGACCGTGTTGTTCGTTACCCATGATATCAACGAAGCGGTATTCTTGGCAGACAGAGTCGTACTGTTAAGCCCCAGACCCAGTACGATCCAGAAGATATATGAGATTCCTCTGGAACAGAAGAGAGGACGCAGTGATCCTCTGCTGTTGAAGATCGCAGCGGAAATTGCTAAGGATATCAACAGCGGCGGACAGGATATTCCCAACAACTATTGGGGTAACTTATAGACGAAGAATACAGAGAATAAGGAGGCAGCAGTATGTTTCGTGATACCAGTATGGATTACCTTTCCAAAGACGAAGTGCTTGAAATCTGGAATAACAATATGCGTTTGACAGATGAACAGCTTTTAAATATGGACGAAACTGAATTCCGGGCCAGGGTGAGAGAACGTTCCCATCATACCCTGGAGATTCAGGTATATGCCACCGCATATCGTCATCAGAAATTAAAACCCAATCAGGCAGATTATACGAAGCATCTGCTGGAACTGTGGGAGAAAAGAGGACTGGGAAAGGATCTGCCGGAATACCGGTATGCTTCTTTCCTGATCGATGCCGCGGAGAAACTGGTGAAAGGCGAGGAGGTGGATCTGACACCTTACAAGCCTACACCGGTGACGGAGCAGATGGAGAAGGATTTCTTTACCATCGTAAAGGAACGCAGAAGCGTCCGGGAATTCAAGGATAAGGAAGTGCCGGATGAATTGATTGACAAGATCCTGGAAGCCGGTCTCTGGGCGGCTCACGGATGTAATGTACAGTCCATCCGCTATGTGGTGGTACGGGAGAAAAACGAGCCGGGACTGTTCCGTGGCAGTGATGTGCCGGGTGGTCCTGTGCATCTGGTGATTCTGCAGGATATGAGATGTTACAGAGCCAATTCCTTTACGCCGGTGCGTAACCAGCTGCTGGATGCCGGTGCCGCCGGACAGAATATCGTTCTGGCAGCCCATGCGGTAGGACTGGAAGGCGTCTGGCTGACTTTTCCCGGAGAGGAATTCTGTGACAGACTGCGGAAACGTTTCAACCTGCCGGATTACATCCGCCTGGTGACTTACGTGGATGTGGGCTATGGTGACCAGACCCCTTATCCTCCACAGAGATGGGATGTAAAGGATACGATTCTCGGAAGATACTAAAACGATTGAGCGGGATAGAAGATCAGATAGGAATCTGACTGTAAATGGGTGCGATAAGAAGGAGACCTGAATATGAACATTGTGATCATCGGCGGCAACCGCGGCATCGGCAAAGCGGCTGCAAGGGAACTGTTACAGGATGGACATAAGGTACTGATCGTCGGCAGAAATCCGAAGACCCTGGAAGAGACCGGAAAAGAACTGGCAGGATCGGCCATCTATTCTTGCGACGCCGGCAGGGCGGAAGCTGTTGAGGAGCTGGTGGAAGCGGTAAAAGGCGGCAGCATAACGGAATTTGGCAGCAAGGTGGACGGACTGATCCTGTGTGCGGCGGCATTCCCAAATCCTTCCACGCAGAGATCTGTATTGCAGCCGGAACCGGAAGAATTGCAGGCAATGCTTGATAGTAATGTGACAGCATATTACCGTCTGGTGAAAGAGTTTCTTCCATTGTTGGCTCCCGGAAGCCGCATCCTGCTGATCGGTTCCACTACCGGGATCCGCAGAGATAAGGGCGGTATCTACGGCATCTCCAAATGGGCACTTCGTTCTTATGCTTACAGTCTCAGAGAAGAGTGCAAGTCACTGGGCATCGGAGTATCCCTGATCAATCCCGGTGGCACTTTTACCGAGACCAGAAAGAAATCTTCGGAAGAGGACAGGTCACTTTTGGAAACCTCCGACCTGGGAAAAGTCATCGCCCTGACTTTCCTACTGTCACCCCAGGCAGTGCTGGAGGAAGTGAATATCCGACCTTTAGAGGGAGATACCTATTAGGCAGTCGTAATGGCTGCCTTTTTTCTTCCCAAGGAAATTCATTGAATGTTAAAAAAATATGGTATGATAAAAGGCAGAACTGAAAAAGATACGTTAGTCACGGAGGTTTTTAGATACAATGGAACAGTACAAGCAGGATTTTATAGATTTCCTGCCTGCTCCTTTATCTTAACTCCTATGAATGCCATCAAATGCTTGATTTTACAGGCTTTGAGGGCATTTTCCGTTAGAGAGGAAACTATCGTAACTTATCGTAAAATGGTGTAATTTGATGAAAAAAGTGTGTAGTAATTCGTAGGAAGGATACGCCAAATATCACGAGTGGCAGTGTAAGCTTACCAAGGAAACTATAACAACTTTTGTGAAGAAGATAGTGATACACACAGATAACAGGGTGGAGATTGTATGGAATTTTAAAGAGATATGATTGTGAAAGAGGTTATTAAAATCGTTGCTCCGAGTGGGCTTGTTTTTCTTCGGATATTCGTATATAATGTACCGTGTTGAGTATTATCCATGCGGAGGTGCGGTATGAACGGGATCAAGGGCTATATCTCCATTCGGGAGGCGTCCTATCGTTGGGACGTATCGGAGCGGCGGGTCAATCAGTATTGCGCCGAGGGGCGGATCCCCGGCGCGTCCAGGTTCGGCCGTTCATGGGCGATTCCGGAAAACGCGGAAAAGCCGTCCGACCCGCGCTTTCAGGAACAGCACCGCGATCCCGGCAGGACAAGCACCTGACGGATCCCCTCCGCATTGGAATTGGAAGCATCCGCAAAAAGGAAGTGAACGCTATGACCTGCGATGAGGCTTTATACCGCCAATATCTGAGCGGCGACGACGAAGGGCTCAATGCCCTGATGAAAAAATACGGCGATTCCCTGACCCTGTATATCGACGGCTATCTGCACGACGTTCACGAGGCGGAGGAGCTGATGCTGGATGTTTTCGCCTATCTGTTCACCAAAAAGCCCCGCATCCGGGACGGCGGCCTCAAGGCGTATCTCTATAAGGCGGCGCGGCACATGGCGTTGCGCCACAAGAGCAAACGAAAGCTGCTGTTCAGCCTCGATGCGCTGACCGACGAGCCGGACGGACGGCTGCTGACGGAGGAGGTCATCCGGACGGAGGAGCGAAACCGCATTCTGCATTTCTGCATGAGCGAAATGAACCCGGACTATCGGGAAGTCCTCTATCTCACCTATTTTGAGGATATGAGCTACGCACAGGCGGCGGAGGTCACGGGAAAAACGGTAAAACAGATCACCAACATGGTGTATCGCGGAAAAGAGAGCCTACGAAGGCTCTTAGAACGGGAGGGGATCACAAATGCGGAGTCATGAGGAACGGGTCACGGAGACCAAGCGGCGCATCGCTAAAATGGAACGGGAGAAACAGCTGCGGCGCAATACGATCACCATGGCTTCCGCTGTGGCAGCGTGCCTTGTGCTGCTCATCGGCGCGTCCTTCGCCATGCCCGGCATTGCCGCAGGCATCCAGGCAGGCGACTATGTGGGCTTTGAAACGGCGGCCAGTATGTACGGCGGTAGCGCGGCTTTGGGATACATTGTTATCGGGCTGCTGGCGTTTTTACTCGGCGTGTGCGTGACCGTTTTGTGCTTCCGGCTGCGGCAGATGAGCCGTGAGGACGGGCAGGACAAGGAAAGCGAGGATGCGCATGGAGCTGATTGAGAACCTGCTGCAACTGCTGGTCATGTTCGTGGGCACGCTGCTTTCTGGCATATCCTACCGGAAAAGCCGCAGGCAGGCGTATTTTCTGCTGCTGTGCTTCTACGGCTGCTTTGCCCTTGGTTCGCTCTACTGGACGCTGTACCTGCTGCTGTTCGACACCACGCCCCGGGTCTTTTATGTGTCGGAGTTCGGCTGGGTGGCCAGCGTAATTTTCCTGCACATTTTGCAGGCCACTCTCGCCAGTCAGGATGAGCGTGCCTTCCGCAGCCGCAGGGCATGGCTTGCGCCTGCGTTCGGCGTGCCGTTGCTGGCGTTCTACTGTGTTTTCGGGGACATCCTCTCCAACCTGATCTGGTGCGGCATGATGATTGTGCTCTCCTTCTGCGCCATTCGTGGGCTGGTCTACGCCAATGGGCAGACGGACGCGGCGCGGAATATGCGATATTTCCACATCGGCGTGCTGTGCTTTGTATTCTCGGAATATCTGCTCTGGACGGCGGGCTGCTTCTGGCCGGATACCTCTCCGGCAAGCCCAACCGTCTGGTGCGATCTACTGCTGACGCTTGCGATTCTGGGGCTGCTGCCCGCCACGAGAAAGGCGGTGGAGGCATGACCTACATCGAAAACATCTTCATCTGCATGGTATCCCCGCTGCTGGTGGCCGCATTGTGCATGGGCAGGCGGCAGCTCCGCCGCTTCCTGTTTTGCATTGCCGGAATGGGGGTGTGCCTGCTCTCGGCCTATATCAACACCTTCCTCGCGGCGGTATGTCAGGCGGACGCCCTTGCCGCCACGGCGGAGATCGCACCGGTGGTGGAGGAAACGATGAAGCTGCTGCCGCTGGTGTTCTATCTGCTGGTGTTTGAGCCGGAGAGCGAGAAGATCAAGCCCACCGCTATCACCGTAGCCCTCGCCTTCGCCACCTTTGAAAATGTGTGCTATCTGATCCAGAACGGCGCGGACCGCTTCTCCTTCATCTTCTTCCGGGGCTTCGGCACGGGCGCGATGCACGTCCTCTGCGGCTTGATCGTGGGCGGCGGGCTTGCATACACGTGGCGGCGGACGTGGCTGAAGGTCGCAGGCACCTGCGGGCTGCTGGGCGCAGCCATCACCCTCCATGCCATTTACAATCTGCTCATCGCCTACGGCGGCGCGGTGCAGTACATCGCCTACGCCCTGCCGGTGCTGCTGGTGGCGGTGGGAAGATGGTCTGTTTTCCGATTATCACGGAAGCAATAACCGAATATCCACTCCGAATATCCACTCTTTGAGAGCTGCTTTTTGGCGGCTCTCAATTTTTTTGAAAAATTTTGCGTTTTGGGTGAGAGTTTTTTCGTTTTTTTGTACCTATATAAGTGAAAGGGTTTTTATCACAGTTTCAGACAAACCGGAAGGGAGGGCAAACGATATGTACGATACCGCAAGACGGGTCGCACTCGTCAAGCAGCGGGTGCGGGAAAACAACCGCCGAAGGCAACGACGCGAGGTCGGAGGTCTGTCCGCCGTCTGTCTTTTGCTGCTTGCGGCGCTGATGGAGTCGGCAGACGCGCTTATCGGGCCGGGGCAACCTGAGGCATGGGGCGTGTTCGGCGCGATGCTGCTACGGGAGGACGCGGGCGGCTATGTGCTGGTGGCCGTCGTCTCCTTTGCTGCGGCGGCAGCGATCACCGCGCTGTGCTTCCGGCTCAGAATCAGAGAAAACCAGAAAAAAGGCGGGGCGGACAAGCCTGCCCGATACGAACAGGAGGAGAAAAACCAATGAAAAAACGAATACTCAGTATCCTGCTCATATGCTGCATGGTGCTGACCATGCTGCCGACAACGGCGTTTGCGCAGGTGAGCGATTCGCTGGGCAACACACCCGAGGAAAATCAGGCGATTTTGGAGCAGCTTTCCGCCCTGACCGGCGGTAGCAGCGACCAGGTGCTTTCCATGCTGAACGCTTTGGGGCTGCTGGATGAAGACGGCAATTTCAAGGTGGATCAAACTATCACGCTGGACGGCCAGGTATTGACCTTGGCGGCTGTCATGGAGCTGCTGGAAAATCCCGCCACGGATCTCACCCGTATAGCCGACGTGGATGGGACCCCGGTGGCGCTGGGCGATTTGAAGACCATGATCCAAATCGAACAGGAGTTGCAGCGGATCAAGGACACCTATTTCTCCGGCAGGGAGTTTACCGGGGAAGCACTGGAGAATCTCAATAGCCTGATGGAGCAGCTGGAGCTGCAGGGCATCAGTTTGCAATATTCCGCCTCTGCCACAGCGCCTGTGGGCGTTGAGACGGTGGATATGAGCAGCATGATGAGCCAAACACTGGGGGATTCCGCATACAACACCTGGAGCTCCGGGGCTTTTACTGTATACCGCGGAAAACCGGCCGGCTTTTCCTACCGCATTCAAGGAGGCCAGCTCAGCAAGTATATCACCGGTGTGGAGGTCTCGATAGGCGAGACGAGTAAGGTCGTCGAGCAAGGCGACGGGTCCTACAAGCTGACCTATGACGTAGGCGAAACTTACAGTTTAGGTGGTTGTAAAATCACTGTCAAGGTTCAAACCAATGGAGGGAACCCAGACTGGCTCAAGGATTCTTATTCCTATGGCGACCTGCTGGGGATGATCGAATTTTACGATGCGGAAAATCTGGTGTTCTATGACGGCGCCGGGTATGCCGACCACTGTCAGCTCAAGCTAAAAAAGACGGTTGACGCCCCCGCAATAAAAACATCAATGACCGCGCCGGACTATGAGAAAACATACAAAAGTGAAGGCACAATACAGGGGGATATGTATATTCCTTTGCTGGCGGATGAATACAATGCCGGCGAGGGTGCCAAAAATCCGGATTTCGTTGCGCTCAGCGATACCATCGGAATTCTGGAGGGCGCCCGCAACTCGGTGCTTCCCGGCGGCTCCTCCAAATTTTATCAGCCATACCAAATCGACGCCAGCATCAAGTTTGACTGGAACCCCGGCAACGAGACCTATACCGGCCCTGCGCCGTATGGCTATGATAGTGCCACACAACCCCATGCCCCGTTCTATCTGATGGAGTACAAGTTCGATGAAGCAGATCTGACGCCCACCAGCGGCGACAGAAAGAAACCGGGGAACTGTACGATTCAAAAGGGCAGTACGGTCAAAATCTCCCTGCAGTCTACCACGCAAAACAGAGGGGATCAGAAGTACTGGCTGCCCTTCCGACTGTATATGAAGAGTGTAATTGACGACCAACCATATGCCTCCGCCACCGTCAATACCAGCAGCGTCACCGCCAGGCTGTTGGACACGGACGCCCCCATCATTCAAAGCGTCACGGCCCCGGCGGGAATCTATGCCAGCGGACAGCATGTGCCCATCACAGTTACCTTTAACGAGTTTGTGGATCTTAGAAACGCCAGCGTGACCATCAATGGCAAAGCGTATACCGCCGCTGAGCTTTCCATGAATGACTACGGCGTCACGGCAATGCTCTGGTACCCAGTGCAGGATGCGGATGACACCACGGTCACCGTCAATGGTATGACCGGTGTGCAGGATGTTTTCGGCTATTCGCTGGATACCGCACAGTATCCAAGCGAGCCGATTACCGACGTTACGCTGAAGAGCGTCCTGATGCGCAACGCCCCAACCGCACTGACCGCCGTCTACGACAACGGCAAGGCATCGTTCACGATGAATGCCAACATGGCGGATGACTACAAGACCGTATACAGCAATTATCACAACCCGGAAGGCACAGAGCCGAAGGAAGCCCCTTTCCGTCTCGAGCTGAGGTACGACTCCGCGGCTGAAACCTATCTGCAGGTCTATCTGGACACAGAGAACGAAGCCTTCACCATTAGCGACTATGCAATCGCACCCGCGGCTTACACCCGCACCTATACGGTGACGCTGCAGGCCAACGAGGGCACGAAAGAGGCTCCTGACTGGGTGAATGTTCTTCCCCTGACCCGGCAGTTCACGGTGCCAAAGAAAGTTTCCGTGAGCACGGTGAACGTCGTCCCGGAAGCGAATGAAGCCGACTATACGATTTCCCTCGGCGAAACTACCCGCCCCACGCTTAGGGCCGAGGTTTTTGGGGAAGGCGGTGTGCCGGCAAGCTACACCACCGGCAAATGGAGCAGCAGTGACACGCTCATTGCCACCATCAACGAGGATACCGGCGTTGTTGCCACCACAGGAACCAAGGTGGGAGCCGTCACCTTTACCTTTACGGCGGACAACGGGACTGAGGATACTGCCGATGATGTGACGGGCCGGTCAGAGCCCTATACCGTGACGGCAGGCAATTCCCTGGCACTGGTGATTCCCGGCGGCTCGTCCATCGTGACGCGGGTAAATCAGCCCGCCACCGTGCTGTGGAGCTCCAACGCCGCGCTGATGGCACCGGACAAAGAGTTCAATTACAGGATTGAACTGTATGAGGGCAACTATGCGAATGAGGCGGCGCTGAGCGGCCGCAAGCCCGTTGCGACTTATACCGCCGGCAAGGATAAAAACAGCGTGCGGATCAAGGAGAATGTGCTCTCCAAGCTCTCCAACGGCAATACCCCTGCCTACACGGTATTGGTCTCCATGCCGCACCCCAACGCCGAGGGTGAGAACGTCCGCCTGTCGGCACTTACCTGGATCATCGTGCAGGCACCACCTGCCACAGCCAGGCTGACACCGCCCAAGAGCATTTACCTCAAGGATACCGACGGCGCCGTCAATATCAAATGGTCGGTGGAAAACGCCACTGAGGGGGCCTCTCAACTGGCCACACTGACCATTACCCGGGTCACAGAGGACAACACCGCCACCAAAGTGGTGGACAGTAAGCGCCTATCCGGTACCTCCGGAAGCTTCTCCCTTTCATTACAGAGTGTGAAAGCCGGCAATCTGAAGGACACCTATCAAGTGGTTTTGAGCGTGGAGAACCCTGGTGAGGAATCTCCCAGCACCGACTCCTTCCCACTGTATGTCTATGATGCCGATGCACTGAAGGTGCAGGACGACAAAGGAAACACGATTTCTAAGCTGACCATGGACAATACCTCCAAGGTCAGCGGTAGCCTGCCCACCGATACAGCTAAAATTTTGCAGCTGCGCCAGGAGTTGGGGCTGATCGAGTACATAGGCATCAACTATGACGAGTACGGATGGAACTCCTTTAAAGACGGCATCCGGTGGCTCTCCAGCAACAACAATGCCGTTTCCGTCAACTACAAGCAGGGCGGACTGTATGAGGACATCAGAAACTTCTCCTTTGATTCCTACCTTCCCGAAACCAAAATGGCGCTGTCCGGCTTGGCCAACGGCACCGCAACCGTCACGGCTACCCATGCCGCCACGGGCATGCGTGCCGCCGTACGGGTGACAGCGAAAACGCTGCAAAATAAGTTCTATCTCTTCCAGCTGACGCCTGCAGCGGAAACTACGCTGCAATACACCGACGGCAAAGGTGTGCCCAAAACGGTCACGACCAACAGTGAAGGCGTGCTGGCGCTTTACGAACCCAACGGAATCGCCAGTGAGGTGTCTCTGCGGTCCGGCTCCGGCGCGGATATTTATCTGGGCACCATCTATAAAGAAAATCTGCGTTCCGGCGAGCGGGATGCCACAAAACTGCAGCTTTATCCCTTGAATACCTTTAGCCTTCGGCGAGTCGCCCGGGCATCTGTGACGCTCATCACGCCGGGCGGCGATCCGCTGGCGAACAAGACGGTGACCGTTCGCGGCGGCGTTTATAAAAACGGAGGCTACTGCGAGACAGCTCAGCTGGGCTCCGGGGCAGGAGCACTTGTCAGCGGCATCACCGGCGATACCTATACCACGGATGCGGCGGGAAATATAACCGTCTATCTGGATTCCACCCAGTTCTGGTCGGCCGAAAAGGGCGAGCGCAACACCACGGTGCTTTCCGCTCTGGATCAGCTGGAGTACATCCTGGAGATCAGCGCAATTGACGGCGACAAGTACTATCCGCTACTGCTGACCGTCAACGGCAAGCTGGGCGTGGACGATGTAATGCGCACCGCAGAGGGCGTTGTCTCTCTGGAGCGCGTGCCGGCGGGGGAGGAAAACAAACCCTTCATTGTGGCGCAAAGCGTTGATTACGGTCTTGCCAACGGTCAGAAGGTGGATGTCCGCAGCTTGACTGGTAAGATTGGCCCTAACAGCAGCTTTAAAACAGCAACCCTGCACACCACCATGTTCCTCTGGGGCGAGAAGATTGCCAACGCGAAGAATTACAGTCTCAAGCTGGCGGACGAATACGGCGTTCTTCCTGCCGCCCAGAGCAGCAGTACCAAACAGTATCCCTTCTCATCCATCCCTGTAGCGGAAAACGATCTGACCCTCACCGAGGCTACCATGACCACCTCCGGATGGATCGCCGATGGCAAGGATGTAGGTATGAAAACGCAGCTGAGCCTGAACGGCAGCCTGCTGCAAGAGAAAATAATGCCCTTCCGGGTCGTTGATCTGACCCGAGTGCCTAAGGTGACAGAGGATGAGCACGTCACCGGTATTCTGCTGACGATGAAGGACTCCAGTGGAGTGAATGACGTTGACTTTGGCGGAGTGGGCGATAGTAACATTCTCAAGGTGCTGACCGGACGGCTGGATGATCTGAGCGGTCCGGTGGACACATCCGTGTTCAAAATGATTATCACCCCCAGCGAAGATCCCTCCGTGTTCCGTGCCATGATTTGGGCCGGGTACAATACGCTGGAGATGGAGGACATGGACTATTCCGAAGATGGCGTGGCCTTGGGTGCGAATGTGCTGACGCAGAACCTGGAAGTGGGCGTGCCCGGGACCGGGGATCTGAGCCAGATGGCCAAGGGTACCTATGATCCCAAGGGAGAGTACAACGCCAACTCTATGGCCGGCAAGGTCACCAACACGGATCTCAACTTGCAGTTGGAGGGCTTTTACGAAGCGGAAATCCGCTATAACGCTGAAAAAAAGGAGTGGGAGGTTTTCACCGTAGGCGGCGGCTTTACCGCCGGCGTTGGCGTTGGCTTCACCTTCAGCGTGAACGCCATGGCTGGCCCCGTGCCGTTGACAGCAACCTTTGATCTGGGTGGTGCCATTCAGCTGGATTTCCGTACCGCAGTTCGCTACGGCCGGCAGGGCGAGGGTACAGAGCTTGCCTGGAGCGATCCCACGGCCACGGCAGCGAATGACTTTTTGACCACGCTGCGTATCAACGCCTATGTCCATGCGTTTGGCGGCATTGGCTTTGACTATTCGGTAGTGGCGCTGAAGATCGGCCTATTCGGCAATTTGGATGTGGACAGTCAGAATAAGTTCCTTTCCCGCACCTATCTTGCCGACGAGACAAAGCGCCAGATCAACGGTCAGGCTCTGGGGATCCAAAGCGAAGTGGGAATCAAATTTGTGGCCAGCTTCCTGTTTATCTCCTACGAGGCGGTGATCGCCTCCGGAACCCTTGGAGCCACCAGGACTTTTAATGACTGGAAAACAATCGACGACTACTGGAATAACGCCACCAGTGGGCTGAGCCTTGCCTCGCTGCGGATGGCGGCGGCTCAGAGCGGAATGCAGGTGGCTTCTGGCAGTGCAACGCTCCAAAGCCGGGACTATCTGGAGCAATATGCCCGTACCTGGGGCCAGCCCCAGCAGCGGATGATGCTGTTCTCTCTGAACTCCCCCAGTGGGCTGGAAAACATCCAGACCAATGCCAACCCCACATCCTATCCACAGATCAGCGATGACGGGAAGGTATTGGCCTACATCAACGATGGCAACAGCAGCAGTATTTACGACAGCCGGGCGCATTTCTCCACCCTCAATGGCGGCTATTCTGTCTCCAGCCAAATTGTCGATCCCACAGGGTTCTCCGGCTACGGCGACACGAGCGTTTCTTTGTCCGGCACTGGCAGCTTTGCGGCGGCGGCCTGGGTTCGCATGGGCACCGACCTGCCGGGTAAAAATGCCGGTGATCCCGTGACATTGGAAGAGCAAAACCTGCTGATGAACAGCACGGAGATCGTAGTGTCCGTCTATAACGGCACAACCTGGACCTCCACCCGCCTAACCAACGACGGCACGCCGGATCTGGCCCCAGCCACGGCAGTGGGCGGCGACGGCAAGGCCATCGTGTTCTGGCGCAGTGTCTACACCCCCGATCCCGGTACGCAGGGCAGAAACAACCTGCTGAACTTCACGACCAGAGATTGTATCATGTACCGTTGCTATGACAGCAATAGCAGCACCTGGAGCGATGCCAAAATGCTTTATAACGGTGCTACTGGCAGCGTGAAGGCGTTGCAGGCGGCCATGCTGCCCAACGGAACCGCTATGGCGGTTTACTCGCTGGACCGCAGCGGAACCGGAGATACCTCCGACTATGAGATCGCCTATTGTACCGTGGCTGCTGACGGAACTCCCGGTACAGCCATGCTGGCGACCTGTGACAGCAATCTTGACGAAAACCCCCAGGTCGTTGCAGCCAACTTCGGCAGCGGGGATGACCGATTTGTCATCGGTTGGCACAGTGTCCGAGACGGCAGCAGCGATATCCAGCTGTTGGCTGTGGACGGCAGCGGCACCATGTCCAACAGCTTCCCCGGCTCTCTGTCTGCCCTGACCAGCAGCGGCAACGCCGTCGTGGGCGGAGACTTCCGCTTCGCTTCCCTCAGCGGGGCTCATCGCAGCATCAATGATCTTACCATCGTCTGGAATGAGACTGTCAATGACGCCAACGGCGCGGTAGATCATGGCATTTTGAAGGCGGCCAAGCTGCGCTATGCCGCAAATACCTACACACTCTCCGCACCATTGGAACTGGCAGAGCTGCCGGATCGCACGCTGGCTGACCACTTTGATGCCTATGTCAGCGACACCGATCAGGTGCAGGCCGCCATTCAGGCCACCTGGTATGACGATGTAAACACGAAGGAAATCGACGGCGTGACCGTTCCGGGTGAGCAAACGATCCTCTATACCGCTACCTCTGATTTTGTCACCGATGCGGTGGCAGTGGAACAGATCGGTGTGGATTATGCAACGCTGGCGCTGAACAGCCTGACACCCATTCGCTTTACCATCCGCAACACCGGACTGAACGATGTGACAAACCTAACGGTCAAGCTTGGCAGCGGGGAAACCGCCACCCTTACGGAAACACTGCTGCCCAATGAAAGCACCACCCTTACCGTCTGGCATCATGTGAAGGACCGCGTGACCAACCCGAGCTATATCATCACCGCCGACGGCATCAACGAAAACGGCACAGGCACAGTGTATCTGGATTATCCCGACATTGGCATCTCGCAAATGGAAGTGATTGCGGAGAGCGCCGGCAAGCGCACGGTGCGCATGACCCTCTATAATTCCTCTGCCGCCACGCTGGCCGGCGGAAAGAACCGCGAGGTGAAGCTTGCGTTCTATGCGGACGATCTGCATACCAAATCTGCAGTGGTAGCCTGCGCCACAAACGGCGTATCGGTTCGCGATAATGAAATCACCATTTCCGAAGACAGCGCCCTCGCCCGCATCGATCAGGGAACCTTTACACTGGACCTGACCTATGATCTGGGCGAGTATATGACATCCATTGGCAAAACCGAGATCCCCAATGTGGGTACCTATCTGTACGCCGAGGCGTGGGCGGAAGGTCAGATCGGTGGAACGGGAAGCAATCAGCGCCTGCCGGAGTATGACGGCAGTGACAGCGAGGCCAGCGTCCATATGACCGGCGCACTGGCCCGCACCGGAGAGCGGATGACGATGGATGTGACACAGGGGAACGACGGCAACGGTCACAGCACCGCCGCCATTACCCTGCGCAACAACTCCCTGCAGTCTCAGAATAGCGCAGCGCTGGTGGCCACGCTGCTGGATGCTGCCGGGACCGTTCTGGAAACGAAAAAGACCAGTATTGGCGGTGCCATCTCCGGGGAAAACTTCCGGACGGAAACCGTCACCTTCTCCCGGCTTGGCACCCGCATAGTGGTGCGAGCCGCAGTGCCCGGTAATGACCTTCTGGCCTTTGAAGGTCTGGCAGTGGGGCTCGGCGATTTTACCGCCAACGGAACGAACTATACCTATACGCTGCAAAATGATAGCGGAGCAACATCTACGCTAGTCACAGCGGTGTCCGGAAACGGCGAGCCCGTGAGCATCAACGGACAGGCTCTGTCCACCGGCGGCAGCGCAACCGTTGCCATCCCCAACAGCGGCACAACCGACATTGTCGTGAAGATCGGTACTAAAACCTACACGCTGACGATTCTGCGCAATAGCGGCACAGGCGGCAATAGCGGCACAGGCGGCAATAGCGGCACAGGCGGCAATAGTGCCACAGGCGGCAATAGCGGCACAGGCGGCAATAGTGCCACAGGCGGCAATAGCGGC